>Ga0208138_100545_pt1 | contig 14926 bp, 15 predicted proteins | sample AntRauMetaRauer3_FD_184786 | JGI IMG/M metagenome (GOLD analysis project Ga0208138, IMG submission 184786) | Saline lake microbial communities from Rauer Lake, Antarctica, in enrichment culture - Antartic Rauer Lake 3 Metagenome Rauer3 (SPAdes)... ...
GCGAGCGTCGCCGGCGAGTCCAGCAGGAAGACGTCCGTGTCGCTCGCGAGTTCGGCGATAACGTCCCGGAGCCGCCCGGGTTCGGCCGCCCGGAAGTCCGAGAGGCTCGTCCCGCAGGGCACCACGCGCATCCCGTGGCGCTCGTAGACCGCGTCCGGAACCGAGGCGTCGGTGTCCGCCAGCAGGAGGTCGTGCAGCGTCACGTCCACGTCCGCCAGCCCCGCGTGGAACAGCAGGTTCGCCATCCCCGTGTCGGCGTCCACGACCGTCACGTCGTAGTCGTCGGCGAGCGCGAGTCCGAGTGCGAGCGTGCTCGTCGTCTTCCCGGTCCCACCCTTCCCGGACGCGACGGCGAACGCCTCAACCATCCGTCTCGCCCTCCGGGCCGCCCTCGGCTTCGTCCGGCTGGTCGCCCGTGCGGAGCGCCGCCGCGACCGTCTGCCGGTCCGACGGCAGTTCGGCGAGCCGCCGGTCGGCGTCCGCACGCGTCTCCCGCAGCTCCGCGTCCGGCCGTCCGAGCGCGCGCCCCCGCCACGCCTCGTAGAGGTCCGCGACCGACTCCCGGTAGGCTGCGACGTCTCTCGCCCGAGCCACCGCGGCGGCCACCGCCTGCTCGCCCCCCGTCGCCGCGACTACGTCACCGACGTCACCACCGACGCCGACGACCACGGCGTCCGGTGCGTGCGCGCGGACGGTGCCCACTGCCGACCGGGCGTCCACGGTCGCGCAGTCCACGACCACGACCCCATCGTCCCCCGGGGAGAGCGCGTCGGCGAGCCCGTCGACGGCCACGGTCTCGGCGTCGTCCAGCACCGCCGAGAGCGTCGACCGCGTCCCGTCCGCGACCAGAAGTGTCACAGAGGCCTATGGACGCTACCCGACTAAATATTTTCCGAGCGTCCTGTGGAAACATTCGTCCGGAATCCAGATAGCGGCTCGCCGCCCCCGACGCCGGGCACGCGAAACAGTTGTTCGTCAGCGACGACGCCCCACAGACTCACGCGGCGGGAGCTGAAGACCGTCCGGTCGGCGTCTCGCTCGCGCCGGGCCACTCCCGAAGCGCTCACGCTGCTCGTCCTGACGGCATCGGAGCGCTGTAGCCAGCTCGTATACGCCCGTTAACGAACGTTTACGGAGCTGAGCGGAGAGCGCGGTGAGTCGAACTACGGAGCGGGCCGGACCGAATCGAGCAGCGAACGCTCGCGAGCGATCCAGCGACGTCCAGGCTCGAACCGGCTCGGTTGGGTTCCACTGCTCACTTCGTTCGTGCGTTCGCGTAGAAGCAGTCCGCCCTCCCCGATTTGAACGGGGGACAAGTCGATCTACAGTCGACTGCTCTACCAGTCTGAGCTAAGGGCGGATGCACCCGAACGTAGGCCGTCGTCGAAATTTAAGGGTTGTCATTCGGACCCGGGTGACGATTGTCCGACGCGACAGTACCTTTAATACGGTTCGGGCTGGTACTGTCTGACAATCGCTATGTCGAAAGTCACGTTCCGCGCGGACGACGACCTCGTCGCCGCCGTCGAGGACCTCGATGCCTCGAAGAGCGAGGTCATGCGCGAGGCGCTACGCGCGTACCTCGCGGCGAACCGCGTGGAGGCCGCCGGGTCGCTGGACGCGGTGGTCGCCGACCGCGTCGACGAACTCGCCGAGGACGGCATCGGCGGGAAGTCGGAGCGCAGCGAGCTCGCACGTGACGTGAACATCAACATCACCGTGGAGACTGACGACGGTGCGACCGTCGACGCGGAGCCGACGGGAGCGGGCGCGGGGAGTCGGACTGGAACCCACGACAGTCGAGGCCACCAGCAGGCCGGTGCGGGCGACGCGCGGTCGTGCAACCAGTGCGGGTCGTCGCTGTCCGGCGAACACGTCTACTGTCCGAACTGCGGAGAGAAGGCCGCCCACCGCGTGTTCTGCGAGTGCGGCGACGAGGTGCGCGCCGACTGGGCGTTCTGCCCGCACTGCGGCCGTCGGACGGCATCCGCGGACGCTCTGGACCGCCAGGGGTAAGACACCTGTTTACATCCGCCGTTAGTTATTTGTACTAAGGCTCTGTGGGTAAGGGTACGTAAGACGGTCGTCTTACACGGAATCGCCGGATGGCGCGGCCCCTTCGCGCCGGTGCGGCGGTGTAAGACACGAGAGCGGGAGACCGGGTCCGTCTTACCAACACGGGGATACCAAATATGGAGCGTGTGACACTCCGGATTCCGGAACAACAGATCGACGAGGTGGAACAGATGGTCGAACGGGGGAAATTCCCCAATCGGAGCGAGGCGATTCGCTCCGCCGTTCGCGAGATGATCGACGAGCAGACGGACCAGACAGGTCCGAAGAACTGGGCGAAGGTGTAGACGATGCAGGATATCGTCCAGGACGCACTCGACAACGCCGAAGCGGAGCAGCGCGAGATGGACGCCACCAGCGACGGCGACGAGTTCGGCGACCCCCGAATCGTCATCGTCGGCTGCGGTGGTGCCGGCAACAACACCGTCAACCGCCTGTACAACATCGGCGTTGAGGGCGCGGACACCGTCGCCATCAACACCGACAAGCAGCACCTGAAGATGATCGAGGCCGACACGAAGATTCTCGTCGGCAAGTCCCTGACCAACGGGCTCGGCGCGGGCGGCGACCCCTCGATGGGCGAGCGCGCCACCGAGATGGCCCAGGGCACGATCAAGGAAGTGCTCGGCGACGCGGACCTCGTGTTCGTGACCGCCGGCATGGGTGGCGGCACCGGCACCGGCGCGGCGCCGGTCGTCTCGAAGATCGCCAAAGAGCAGGGCGCCATCGTCGTCGGCATGGTGTCGACGCCGTTCAACGTCGAACGCGCCCGCACCGTCAAGGCCGAAGAGGGCCTGGAGAAGCTCCGTGAGGAGGCCGACTCCATCATCGTCCTCGACAACAACCGGCTGCTGGACTACGTCCCGAACCTGCCCATCGGCAAGGCGTTCTCCGTGATGGACCAGATCATCGCGGAGACCGTCAAGGGCATCTCGGAGACGATCACCCAGCCCAGCCTCATCAACCTCGACTACGCCGACATGACCGCCATCATGAACCAGGGCGGCGTCGCCGTGATGCTCGTCGGGGAGACCCAGGACAAGAACAAGACCAACGAGGTCGTCAAGGACGCGATGAACCACCCGCTGCTGGACGTCGACTACCGCGGCGCGAGCGGTGGCCTCGTCCACATCACGGGCGGCCCGGACCTCACGCTGAAAGAGGCCGAGGGCATCGCCGACAACATCACGGAACGGCTGGACGCGAGCGCGAACGTCATCTGGGGCGCCCGCATCCAGGAGAACTACAAGGGCAAGGTGCGCGTCATGGCCATCATGACGGGCGTGCAGTCCGCGCAGGTGCTCGGTCCGAGCACGCAGAAGCAAGCCGACAAGTCCCGGCAGGAACTCCAGGACGTCGACGCGCCGAAAGACCGTACGACCGAGGACGCCACGGCGGGCGGCTTCGGTGGCGCGCACTCCGACGGCGGCCAGAACGAGGTCGAGAAGGAGAACGGCCTCGACGTCATCCGGTAGTCGGCAGTCTTTCTTTCTGCTGTAGCCACCGACCGCAGAGCGCAGCCGCTATCACGCACGAGCCGTGCAGAATTCGGCCGGTAGCCCCGTATTACACCGACTGGACGGCGTCGACGAGCGCGCACTTCCGGCAGCGGTCCCGGGTGGTCGGCGCGCCGCAGTCCTCGCACTTCCCGACCGCTTCGCCGTCGTCGCCGCCGTACTCGTCGGCCGCCAGGCTCGCTAGCTCCTCGTAGCCGGCCATGATGGAGTGTCGCGTCCCGGGGTGGTTCTCCTCGAGTTTCAGCAGGAGGTCCTGGATCTCGCCGCGGAACGCCTCGCTGGCGTGCGGGCACTCCTCCATGTGGACGGGGAGGTCCCGGAGCTGGGCGTACAGCGCGACCTCCTTCTCGGGGACGTCCCGCAGCGGCTTCGCGCGCGGAATCATCCCCTCCTTCTCGTTGCGCTCGCCGAACGGCCCGAGGCTCGCGTCGAAGTGTTTCGCGACCTGTTCGACGTTCCCCTCGAAGACGTTCATCAGCGCGGTCTCGGCCTCGTCGTCGAGGTTGTGGCCGGTGAGGAGTTTGTCCGCGTCGTACTCCTCGGCGTACCGCGCGAGCACGTCCCGCCGGAACACCCCGCAGTACGCACAGGGCGCCATGTCCAGCGGGTCGTCGTCGGCGACGTCGTCCATCTCGACGTCGAACTCCTCGCGGTAGGTCGCGACCTCGTGGCGGATGCCGTGTTCGGCGACGAGTTCCTCGCAGGCGTCGAGGCTCTCGTCGCGGTAGCCCTCGATGCCCTCGTGGATCGTGAGCGCGACCAGTTCGACCCGGGGGTCCTCCTCGAAGGTGTCGTGGAGGATGTCCGTGAGGACGACGCTGTCCTTCCCGCCGGAGAGTCCAACGACCCACGTCTCGGGGTCCTCGGGGGTGGCGTCGGCGGGCAGCATGTCGTCCTCGCGGACGCGCCGCCGCACCCGGCGCTCCACGCTCTCGAGGAAGTGCGGCTCGCAGAGGTGGGCGCCCGAGTACGCCGCGTGCATCACCGCGTCCCGGTCGCACTTCGTGCAGTTCATCGGTCTCAGTTAGCGCAGTCCGCGGTTTCACCGTTTCGGGACGCCGACCGTAGGCGACTCGTAAACCGTATGCCGGGATAGTAAATTCGGGCCGCGCGGCGAATTGGCGGCCACGGCAGGCGGGTGTTTGCAGGACGAGCTACGGCCGCGACCGCGAGCTCACTGGCCGCGAGCTACCGAATTCGAGCGGTTCGAGGGCGCTTCGGCGGAGAAAGTGGTGCCTATCGACGCGAGTCGGCGAACGCGTCGGCGGCGAACTCGCGGGCAGTCGCCGGTGGTGCCGGACACGAGTCGGCCGCTGGTAGGCAGTCGCCGCGACGCGCGAGTACCCGGTCAGGCGGTCTCCTCGTGGAACCAGGCGGTGAGCGTGCGCGTGGTCTGTTTCTCGACGCCGTATGGGACGAAGACGAACGGGATGGTGGAGTCGAACGCGCGGTCGCCGTACAGCCCCCAGTCGGCGACCGACCGGGTGGTGCCGCCGTACGCGATGGGTATGTCCTCGAGGGCCTGGGGCTCGTACTCCGGGACGTAGGACTGCTCGATCCAGACCTCGTGGACGGGGACGCCGAGTTCGTCGGCGAGGCGGGCTTCGAGGCGGTCGGCGTTCCCGGACAGCCACTCGCCGAAGGAGTCGATGTCCGCCTCGACGCGGTCGGCGTACGCGATGCGGTGCTTCCAGCAGGTCTCGGGGAACTCGCGGGCTCGGAAGCGGTCGTAGAGCGCGGCGAGCGTGGTGTCGGGGTTGTCGCGGGCGGCGACCCGGAGGCGTTCGAGGATGGTGTTGTCGTCGATGCCGCCGTCGAGGACGGCGTCGACGGTCACGGGCGGGTCGTCGCTGAGGGCGTCGAGTTCGTCGAGGAGCTCCCGGAGGAGCGCGTGGGCGTACACCGACTTGTGGTGCTGGGTCACCCACATGTAGAGGGCGATGCGGCCTTCGAGGTAGTTGCCGATGGTGGAGAGGGCCTTGTCCGAGAGCGCGAGGCCCTCGTCGGGGTGGGCGGTGTAGGAGGCAACCATCCGGGCGGTGTCGAAGCTGAGGACGTCGGCGCCGGTCATCTGGTTGTCCCGCGTGATGTAGTCCAGTCGGTCGACGTCGATGGGGGAGTGCAGCACCTGGGCGGCGACGCCGTGCTGCCAGCGGCCGCCGCGCTCGTAGGCGAGGCTGTAGCCGAGAATGTGCGCGCACACCTCGTGGGGGTCGACGTCCATCGATTCGAGGGCGTCGGCGAACTCCCGGCAGACGACGAGGCAACCGAACAGTTCGTGGGGGCTGGCCTCGCGCAGCGGCGCGTCCCCGACGCCGGCGTCGACGAACGTCTCCTGGAGGCCGTACTCGGCGAGGCGAGCGCGGAGTTCGTCGGTGTCCAGAAAGCGCTCGCCGAGGTGGGAGAACGGCGGGTGGCCGACGTCGTGGAGCAGCGCCGCGCACTCGAGGGTGCGCTGGATGTCGTCGAGTTCGGCGGTGGTGGCGTCCTGGTAGAAGTACCGCTGCTCGCGGAGGTTCTCGAAGACGGTCTTCGCGAGGTGGTAGACGCCGATGGAGTGCTCGAAGCGCGTGTGGTTGGCGCCGGGGTAGACGAGGTTCGTCGCCGAGAGCTGACGGACGTGGCGGAGTCGCTGGAACGGCTTCGTGTCGACGATGCCGTCGAGCAGCTGCTGGTCGAGTTCGACGTAGCCGTGGACGGGGTCTTTGAGTTGCGTGGTGGGCATGGCTGTGGAGGGGCGGTCCGACCGACGGACCGCGCAGCGATTGTCGGATCGACGGCGAGCAGCGGCCTCCGTCTTTCGGTTCAGGCGTAAGCGTCGAACTCGCGGCCGAACGCGGCGAAGTACGCGACGCCGGTGAGGCCGACGACGGTCGCGAGCGTGAACGAGAGTTCGGGGCCGGCAGTCAGGACGGCGTCGACGACGGGAACCGGGACCGTCCAGTCGCCGCCGTACAGCAGGCCGCCGAGGGCCGCGCTCGGGATGACGACGGTGTTCCGGACGAGGTAGTAGGTGCCCGTGACGCGGCCGCCGGCGTCCTGTTCGGCGGGTCCGACGATGAGCGCCTTGTGGGCGGGGAGGCCGGCGAACCGCAGCCCGGAGTACGCGAACAGCGCGACGAGCACCCACTGGTCGGGAGGCGCGTAGATGAGCAACACCGGGAACGTCGCGTACACCAGGAAGCCGAGGCCGACGACGGGCTTCAGGCCGGTGCGTTCGGCGAGTTTCGAGACGGGGACCTTGGTGAGGATGGCGACCGCCATCTCGACGGAGAGCAGGACGCCGAAGAACGCCTCCGGGGACAGCGAGACGCCGAAGCCGGTGAAGCCGACGTCGAGGTAGCGCGTGACGACGACCACGAAGAAGACGTACACCATCCCGTTCGCGAACCGAATCAGGGTGTCCGCCACGAGGAGGGGGCGCAGGGTCTCCGGCATCGCGAGCAGGTCGCGCTTGACCGTGTCGAGGCCCTCGAAGGAGTCGCCGATGGTGTCCTCGCTGGCGTCGTAGAGGACGTGCTGGGCGACGGTGGCGACGGCCGCGAAGCCGGCCGCGAGCAGGAGGACGTACTGGAAGCCGACCTGGAACTCGTAGACGACGAGCACGCCGGCGGCGATGGCGGGACCGAGCAGGAAGCCGACGCGACGAAAGATCTCGGTGCTCGCGAACCCCATCGCGAGCCGGCCGGGGTCGACGGACTGTTTGACGATGGCGAACGTCGCGCCGAGCCCGAACGACTTCCAGGACTGCGTCAGGAAGAGCCCGACGAACACCCAGAGCCACGCGCCGACCGCCCAGCCGCCGACGTCGAACTGGCCGACGGCGACCTCGGGGACGACGAAGCCCGGGAGCGAGGGCGCCGCTGCCCACAGCACGAAGCCAACGGTGGTGAGGACGGCGAAGCCGGTGAGCGCGACTCGGGAGCCGACGCGGTCGGAGAGCGCGCCGCCCGGGTACGGGTAGACCGCTGAGATGAGGTTGCCGAGACTGCCGTAGAGGCCGACGATGGCGCCGCCAGCGCCGAGCGTGTAGATGTACTCGGGGACGTACCGCGTCGTCATCTGGAACGCGAGGCTGAACACGAGCATCGCTACCGACAGCACGAGCACGTCCGGTTCGAGCGCGAAGAACTGCCGGTAGGAGTCGAAGGCGTCCACCTCCCCGGTCTCCTCGGCGGCGCCGTCTGCCATACGCAGGGGCACGCAGGGCACCCACGAAATTCCCCGGGTTCGGACGGGAGCGACCGGCCGAGGCGACGCGCCCGGGACCACCAGGGGCGGGGCGGAACGGTTTTCGGCACACGGTCGCTATCGGGGTGCATGAACCGCGACGCCGCCGTCGACCGCGTCGAGGAACTGCTGGACGCGGTCGTCGACGAGGAGATGCCGGTGCCCGTCCGCGAGGTCTGGGTGTACGGGGACACCGCGCTCGGCCTCGACCCCGTCGACCGCCTCGACGTCTACCTCACGAAGGACGTCCTGCTGCGGGGCGACGACGCCGACCGCGCCGACGAGTTCGAGCGCGAGTACGGCGTCGCCGGCGTCGGGAAGACGGTGCGGGCGTCGTGGGCGGACGCCCACCCCGAGTTCCTGCGCGCGAACGAGAACGGTCACGTCGCGCCCGAGCGGTGCCTCGCGGCGCACCTCGTGGACGACCACGAGCCCATCCACCTGGAGGTCTGCAACGCCGGCTTCGAGGACAACGTCACGCAGCGCCTGGAGGGCGCGCTCGCCACGGAGACCTACGAGCACGTCCTCGACCCCCGCGGCGTCTGCCTGTACGCGGAGGGCCAGCGCGGCGAGGACGCTCTCCAGAAACTCCGGGACGGCGAACTCGTCTTCCCGACGCTGTCCGACGCACTGACGATGCTCGGCGCGGACGCCGAGGAGGCCGAATTGGCGGCCGAGGCCGTCGAAGAGCGCCGCGAACGCGCGTCCGGCGCGACGGTCCGCGGCGACGTCGTGTAGGCGAGCGGCCCGGCGAGTGGCAGCGAGAGTACTGCTGTGGTGAGTTCTCCCCGCGTTCACCCGGGGGTTCGAGTAGCGTGGCAGTACCCCACACAGACTGCGCGTAACAATGTCTCGGGAAATTTTAGTTTTCAGCGAGTCATGATTCCCGCACCCACGGCGCTGACTCCGCTCCAGACGACGACCATCACGGACGCCATCGACGAGACCATCGCGGAGGTCATCGCGTACCTCCCGACGCTCGTCAGCGCGCTCCTCATCCTGCTCGTCGGCTTCGTCGTCGGCCGCATCGTCGGCGGCATCGTCAGGCGCGTCGTCGACCGCATCGGCATCGGCGACTACGCTCGCGGCACCGCCGTCGAGAGCGTCTCCGACGGCGACGGCGGTGACGGAATCTCCCGCGCGCTCGGGAAACTCGTCGCGTACTACATCTACTTCGTCGCCATCGTCGCCGCCGCGAACGTCCTCGACATCCCCCAGCTCTCCGAGACGCTCGCCGAACTCGCCGCCTACCTCCCGGTCATCTTCGGCGCCGTCGTCGTCCTCATCGTCGGTTTCGTCGTCGGCCGCATCGTCGGCGACATCGTCGCGGACGTCGTCAGCGGCTTCCGAATCGGCCCCCGTCTGCGGGACACCCCGCTCGAACAGTTCGGCGACGAGGAAGGCGAATTCGGCCGCATCGTGGGCCTGCTCGTCACGTACTACGTCTACCTGCTCACCCTGCTCGCGGTCGCCGACATCGTCGAGATCGAGGCGCTCTCCGAGCTGCTCGACACGTTCGCGAGCTACCTGCCCGCGCTCGTCGGCGGCCTCGTCGTCCTGCTCGTGGGTATCTGGGTCGCCGAGCGCGTCGGCGACTTGGTCGCCGACAGTGACGACGGCGCCGTGACTCGGTACGCCGGCCTCGCGGTGAAGCTGCTCATCTACTACGTCACGATCACCATCGCGCTGGCCGCCATCGGGTTCGAGACGTTCGTGCTCGCGAGCCTGTTCACGGCGTTCATCGTCGCGTTCTTCGGCGCAGCCGCCATCGCACTCGCCATCGGCGCCGGCGTCGCGCTCGGCCTCGGCGGCCAGGACTACGTCGAGCGGAACATCGGCGACTGGATGGGGTCGGTGCGTGAGGCCGCCGGCTCCGACGGCGGCACCGACACTGGGCACTCGGGAACGGGCGGCGGCTCCGACGCTGGTTTCGACTCCGACCCCGGTGACTCGGACACCGACGACACGGACTTCAGCGACTCCGACACCGACTCGGGGCTCGACGACTGACGCGTCGGCCCCCGAACTGCGGGTCCGCGTTGGGGCAGTGCCGCCGGACGTTATCTCTCTTCGAATCCGTCTTCGAACCGGAAGGTGCCGTCACGCTGGACGACGTCCCCGTCGACCTCGATGAACGAGTCCTCGCTCATGTCGACGATCATGTCCATGTGGACGGCCGAGTCGTTGAACTCGCGGTCCTCGGGCACGCACTCGTCGATGGCGGCGCCGACGGCGAGGTGGACGGTGTCGCCCATCTTCTCGTCGAACAGCATGTTGTTCGTGAACTGGTCGATGGCGCGGTTCATCCCGATGCCGAGTTCCCCCAGGCGCCGGGCGCCGTCGTCGGTGTCCAGGATGCTCGCCAGGACCGCCTCGTTCTTCTCGGCCGCGTAGTCCACGACCTCGCCGTCCTCGAAGGTCAGCGAGACCCCCTCGATCTCGTTGCCGCGGCGCATCAGCGGCAGGTCGAAGTACACCTCGCCCTCCACGCTGTCGGGGACGGGGCTCGTGAACGCCTCGCCGGCGGGCATGTTGTGGTCGCCGTCGTCGTTGCACGCCGTCATCCCGTCGACGCTCATCGTCACGTCGGTCGCGTCTCCGGAGACGATGCGGACCTCCTCGGCGGGGTCGAGGATCTCGACCATCTGGGCCTGGAAGGCGCTCTGCTCGGCCCAGTCTTTGTTGACGGCGTCGTAGACGAACTCCTCGTAGGCTGGCGTGCTCATCTCGGCCTTCTGGGCACCCGCTTCGGTCGGGTGGGTCGTGATGACCCACCGCGTCCCGAGGCGCCCCTCCAGGATGGGCTGGTGGGCGCGGCTTCCCGCCTGTGACTTCTCCGACGGCACGTCGCTCGTCTCGAAGGCGTTACCGGCACCCCCCACGAGGAACACGACGTCGGTCTCCTCCATCGCCGCGAGGTCGTGGGTCTTCGTCTCGTAGTCTTCGGCGTCCATCGCGAGCGCGTACGCCCGGGAGGCACGCGGCAGACTCCAGGACAGCGACGGCCGCGCCCCGCGTTCGCCCAGCGCCTCGTACAGCGCCACCACGAGGTCCTCGGCCTGCTTGCTCGCCTGGATCTCGACCATGTCGCCCTGCTGGACGTCCGCGCAGTGGTCGACGAGAATCTCCGCGTGCTGTCGTGCTCGCTCGTCCATGCACCGACCGAAACCGGCGTCGCCGAAAAGCGTTTCCAGAAGGTCCGTGCTCCCTACGCGCGGTCAGGCCGCACGCGACCCACCGTCACGTGGAACGGCACGGTCTCGCGGCGCTCGTACTCGCCGGCCCGCATCTGGTCGACGACCGCCCGACCCATCTCCCGCCAGGCCGCCCGCAGGTCGTCGTACTCGTCCGGACCGAGCCCCCCGGCCGCCAGTTCCGGGCGCTGCTCGGCGAGACGCTCCCCGGTCGCCTTCCGCGCCGCGGCCTCCAGGTCGGCGTCGTCGTACGGCGGTTCGACGACTCTCGTGTGGTCGTAGCGCGTCGTCGAGACGTCCGCGAGCCCGGCGTCCGCCAGGAGGTCGGCGGCGTCCGCGCCGAGCGCGACGTCCGTCCCGACGCCGTCGACGTAGAACTCGCGGGCGCGGGCGGAGAGTTCGGACTCCGCGGCGACCGTCGAGTCCACCGCGACGGCGGCGTTGTCCGGCTCCACGACGGCGACGAGGTCCAAGGAGACGCGGGCGAACTCCCGGACGGCGGCCGCCGGGTCGGGGAGGTTGATGAGCAGCGCCTGGCAGGCGACGAGGTCGCAGGCGTTCTCGCGGACCGGCAGCCTCGTGGCGTCGCCCGCCAGCCGGTGGTCGGCGTCGGCGTGGCCGAGCAGCCGCGGGTCGGCGTCGAGCGCGACCACCTCGGCGGGCGACTCCTCGGCGAGCACGCGCGTCAGCTCGCCCGTCCCCGCGCCGACGTCGAGGATGCGGGAGCGCCCGGGGAGGTCGAGGGCGGCGAGCGCGTCGCGGTCGCTCCACATGCCGCGGCGCGTCTCCGTGAGGTAGTCGGCGCTGAACTCGCGCACGGACGAAGCGGAAGGGGGGAAGGGGCGAAAAACTGACGGGTCGTCTTCCGGGGGTGGTCCGCCGCGCTCCCGCCGTGTCCACGACGGCCGGGAGCAGGGGGATGGCAGGCGGACGCAGTCGAACCAAGGGACGGCTCGGACTTAGTTCCGCCCCAGACTGAAACTGGCCTTTGACCGAGCGCGGTCGCACGAGGCCGCCGTCGGCCCGAGCGCTACTCGCGGAGGTCGCGCACTCGCTCGATGTTCCACGCGAAGCCCTTGCCGTCCTCGTTCGGCGTCTCCAGGACGAGCGGGACGTCGTGCTCGACGACGCCGTCGTGGTTGACGAACGCGCGCATCCCGTCCTCGCCGATGAGACCCTCGCCGATGTGGGCGTGCTCGTCCTTGTTCGTGCCGCAGTCGTGCTTCGAGTCGTTGAGATGGACGCACGCCAGGTGCTCGAAACCGACGACGTCGTCGAAGTCCGCGAGCGTCTCCTCGACGGCCTCAGGCGTCGAGAGGTCGTAGCCCGCCGCGAACATGTGGGCTGTGTCGAGGCAGACGTCGAGGTCCTGCTCGGACTCCCCGAGAACGTACGCGAGGTGCTCGAAGTCGCCGCCGAGTTTCGTGCCCGAACCCGCGTCGCTCTCCACGAGCACGGTGACGCCGTCGGGGATTTCGAGTTCGTCGAGCGCGCTCACGGCGTTGTCGAGGCCCTGGTCGACGCCCGCGCCCGTGTGGGCGCCCAGGTGGACGTTCACGTACGGGATGTCCAGTTTGTCCGCCGCGTCGACCTCCTTCTGCATGCTGTCGACGGACTTCTCGCGGAGGTCGTCTTTCGGCGTGCAGAGGTTCACGAGGTACGACGAGTGGATGACCCACGGGCCGTCCAGGTCGGCGGCCGTCCCCTCTCGGAAGGCCGCGGCCTCGTCGTCACCGACGTTCGGGTCCTGCCAGACCTGCGGCGAGTGCGTGAATATCTGCCCGCAGTTCCCGCCGACGTCCAGTTCGTTCCCGACGGCGTTGTCGACGCCACCGGCGATAGAGACGTGTGCTCCGACGCGCATACCTCACCCTGCGACCGGGCCGACTTAGCGGCTTCGAAGGGACGCAACGACTATGGACCGCCGGTGCCGTGTGACGCCCATGGCCTCCGACGACGTGCTCGCGGTCGGCGACGACGTGCCCGACGTGGCCGCTGAACTGGTGCGGGCCGACGGCAGCGTCGAATCCACGCCACTGGCGGAGCTGTACGCCGACGGGCCGCTGCTCGTCGTCTTCTACACGAACGACTTCAGCCCGGACTGCGTGGACGAGTGGTGTGCGTTCCGGGACTACGGCTGGTTCACGTCCTCGAACGACGTCTCCGTCGTCGGGTCGAGCAAGTCCCGCGTGACCACCCACAGGAAGTTCATCGACTACCTCGACATCGACTTCCCCCTGTACTCCGACCGCGACCTCGCCGTCTCCGACGCGTTCGGCGTGAGCTACCGGACGTTCAAGCTGTTCCCGCGCTCGAAGCGCTCGGTGTTCCTCGTCGACGAGGACGGCGTCGTCCGGTACCGCTGGGTGGGCGAGCACCCCCTCGACCCGACCCGGGACCAGCCGCCGCTGGACGAGATTCGGAGTGCGGTCGAGGAGCTCTCCGGGGACGAACCGGAGACGTTCGGCTTCAACTGAGCGCCGGCCGACGGCTCACTCCGCAGTCGGGTCCGTCCGCTCGCGCGTCCAGGCGTCGGTCGCGTACTTCTCCGCGGCGAGGTCGCGAGCCGCGGACAGTTCCTCGTCGGTCCACTCGCCCACGGACGCGTCGCACCACGACCGGAGCGCGTCCTCCAGCGCGCTCACGGCTTCCTCGCGGTCGATGCCGGCCTGCTCGCGGATGCTCGTCACGCGCTCCCGGAACGCGGACTCGTCGACACCCGGGTCGGCGAACACACCGAGGTGGTGGTCCACGGCGAGGTCGTAGGACAGCGAGCCGTGCTGGATGACGGCGTCACGGGTCCGGTACTGGGCGTTCCCGGCGATTTTCTTCCCACCGGCGACCACGTCGTGGGCGGGGTGGAGCGCCCGCAGGTAGCACGCTGGCTCGTGGAGCGCCGGGTACTCCTCGTCGACGAACTGCGCGTCGACGCCTATCGCGTGGAAAGCGTCGAGGATGGGCTCACAGAGCAGGTCGTAACAGTCCATCAGGTCCCCCGGGAGTTCGTCGGCCGGCCCCACGATGCTGTAGGAGATGTCGGCGGACGAATCGTGGTAGATGCCGCCGCCGCCGGTCTGGCGGCGAGTCACGTCGATGCCCTCGCGGTCGGCGTACGCCCAGTCGACGGACTCGGCGGCCTGCCGGTAGCCCATCGAGAGCGTCGACGGCGACCACGAGTACGCCCGTACGGTTCGCGGCCCGCCGTCGGCGGCCGTCTGGGCGGCGACCTCCTCGAGGGCCATCTGCATCGGCCCGCTGCGGGCTTCCTCGTGAATCAGCCGCCACTCCCGGTCTGCGAGCGTCATAGTCCAGATTCCGTAGGGAGCGGCAAAAGCAGTTCGTCACGGACCGCCCCACCAATTCAAGACGTTGGAGGACCTACATTTCGGTATGCGGGACCCACCAGCATCCATCGACCGGCGGCGCGTGCTCGCACTCCTCGGAACCAGCGTCGCGGCCGGACTCGCCGGTTGCAGCGGCGACGGCGACGGCGACGGTGACGGTGGAGACGGCGGGGGTGACGACGCGACGACCGCCGAGAACGGTGGCGGCGGCGTCCCCTCGGAGTACGAGACGGCGACCTCCCTGGACGGTACGGAGCGCGACCCCGGAGCGCTGTCCGCGCAGGCCGACGTCAACTACCAGCCCGAACCGAGCGACGGCCAGCAGTGCTCCGGTTGCCGGTACTACATCGAGGACAAGAACGGCGACGGCATGGGCGCCTGCGCCATCGTCGAAGGGACCATCGATCCGGCAGGGTGGTGCGTGAGCTACGTCGCCTACGAGGGCTGACACCACCCGAGTCGGAAGCGGCGACGCAGCGCGTTTTCCACTGATTTCGACGCGAAGCGACTGCAACGCACCAGCGGGCACGCCGACAGAACAGGCGCCCTGGTGGCGCCCGCCGCGGTT
>Ga0208138_100549_pt1 | contig 14816 bp, 14 predicted proteins | sample AntRauMetaRauer3_FD_184786 | JGI IMG/M metagenome (GOLD analysis project Ga0208138, IMG submission 184786) | Saline lake microbial communities from Rauer Lake, Antarctica, in enrichment culture - Antartic Rauer Lake 3 Metagenome Rauer3 (SPAdes)... ...
CGTTCCTCGCCCAAGTCGGGGAACGGAGACGCACAAGTAGACGTGCGTATAAATGGTGGAACGTTGAACGGCGGGAGTCACCAGCCTATTGCTGGCGACTGATTGCCGGGAGTCCACATCAAAGCCTTACCCTCAACGAGCGAACCCCGTATGGGGTGAGCGAAGTAGGGTAGGGTAGTTTACTGCTGTTGCTCCCCTCCGGCGGTCGGTTCCGTCCCCGCCACCCTCGGCGCTCTCCTCCGAACCGGTTTTCACCCGCCCACTCGTTCGCCCGCGTATGAGCGTTCGCGAGGAGTTCGACGAGTGGGCGGCGGCGGGGAAGGACCGCGGCATGGAGGACCGACACTGGCACACCGCCAAACACGTCCTCGCCCGGATGCCGGTCGAGGCGGGCGACGCCGTCCTCGATCTCGGCACCGGCTCCGGCTACGCGCTCCGCGCGCTCCGCGAGCGGGGGATCGGCCGGGCGTACGGCCTCGACGGCGCGCCCGAGATGGCGCGCAACGCCCGGAGCTACACCGACGACGACGCGGTCGGCTTCCTCGTCGGCGACTTCGACGCGCTCCCCTTCGCCGACGACTCGCTCGACCACGTCTTCTCGATGGAGGCCTTCTACTACGCGGCCGACCCGCACCACACGCTCGAAGAGATCCGGCGCGTGCTGAGGCCCGGCGGCACCTTCTACTGCGCGGTCAACTACTTCGCGGAGAGCGAGTCGACCCACGCGTGGCAGGAGAACATCTCGGTGGAGATGACGCTGTGGGACCGTGAGGAGTACCGCGAGGCGTTCCGGGAGGCGGGGCTGTACGTCGCCGCACAGGACGCCATCCCCGACCGCGAGATCGAGATCCCAGACGCGGCCGCGTTCCCGACCGACGACTGGGACTCCCGCGAGGCGATGGTCGACCGGTACCGGACGTGGGGGACGCTGTTGACGGTCGGCGTCTCGCCCTGACTCGATCGGTTGCTTATAAGTGATTGTTGCCGTCGGCGGTGAACGGATTCGGTTCTCTTCTCGATCGTTTATAAGTGGCTGAGACCGGATCGCCGACTGCCCCTTTAAGTCCCGCCCCTCCGGAAGACGGTTCTGCTCGCTTCGCTGCGCGGGCTGCGACTTCCGTGCTCCCACTCGCTCACTTCGGTCGCTCGCGGGAACGCACAGCAACCGCACCTCACACCTCCCCAGCCTCGTCGGAGCGGCGCTCATAAGCGCCGCTCCGACTCCCTCGCGCGTGCGAGTCGCGCCCTTCGGGCGCTCCTCGGCGCGCGCCACCGCACCACGTTTATAAGTAGCCCCGCACATCCGGCGATCCCTTTTAAGCATGCGACTCATTGGCACACGCGATCACAATGGAACTCCGCTGCGAGGATTGCGCCGGCTGCTGCGTCGACTGGCGGCCGCTCGCGCCGGATGTCGCCGGCTCCGACCGCATCGGCCGCCGCCCGCCGCTCGACGACGCCTACGACCTCGTGCCGCTCACTCGGGACGAGATCGCCGGATTCGTCGACGACGGCCTCGGTGACGTGTTGGTCCCTCGGCTGTTCGAACCCGCCGAAGGCGACAGCGCGGTACGGATCGACAGCGTCGACGTCGCCGCCGTCGGCGACCGCCCGGTCTTCGCGATCGGCCTGCGGAAACCCCCCAAACCGGTCGCGCCGATCGGCACCGACGAGCACCGCTGGCTCGACGCCTGCGTCTTCCTCGACCCGACCACGCTCCAGTGCCGGATTCACGGCGACGAGCGCTACCCGCGAACCTGCTCGACGTATCCAGCTCACAACCTCGAACTAGACGCCGAGACCGAATGCGAGCGCGTCGAGACCGCCGGAGGCGGCGACCGCCTCCTCGACGACGCGGTCCCCGACGACACCCCGCCGCTCCCGTTCGGCCCGCATGCCGCCGGCGCGACCGTCTTCGCGTACCCCGCCCCCAACGATCTCGACGGCGTGATCGACCGGATCCGCGCGGAGCGGCTCACCCCCGCCGACCGCGCCCGGTTCATCGGGGCGGCAGTGGGCTCCAGCCCCGGCTCGCTCTCCGTCGACCGCGACCGAATGGTCGAGGTCCGTTCCCGTGCCCGTGACGCCGACTCATGGGCCGGGCGAGCGATCCAGTCGTGGAGCGAGCGAGCCACTGGCGACGGCGATCCGGTCGCGCTCGACGCGGCGGCGCGCGAGCGACTGGTCCACGAGCTAGAAGACGACACCGGCGCGCCCGGGACGCCGGGATGGGACTGACGGATCGCTGCGGGTCCGCTCGTCCGACGAGGATGGCTCGCGTCTCCCTCACCCGCCGCGCTTTCGGTACCAAACGCGCTCGCCGACCGGCGACTCGCCGTCGTCGATCGGCAGTCGGCCCACGAACAGATCGCGGACGGCGAGCGTGATCACGAGTTCGACGGGCCTCCTGTCGACGTCTCCCTCGTCGGCCTGACTCTCGCCGCTGCCTCCCCCCGACTCGACCGGCCGAACCGTCACGACGCAGTGACCGTCGCGCTCGCCGATCGATTCGATCACCCCGACCGACCACCGGTCGACGTGGTGCGAGGGTTCCCGAGCGTGGACGCGGTCGTGGTTCACGGTGGTCCTCGAACTCTGTTCACGCCGGTCCTCCGTTCGCGTTCACGGCTTGTTCCCCTCGACCCGCCGCACCGTGAGTGCGCCCTCGCAGGTACACTCGGTCTCGCACTTGGGGCACTCCGACGCCGGCCGGTCGATCGGCTCCCGGTGGATCGTCTCGTACCCGTGACGGTCGAACAGCTTCTCCGGCGAATCGTCGCCGCCGTGGTACCAGGAGTCCGCGAGGAGCAGGTCGACCCCGCGCTCCGCGCCGGTCTCGTGGAGTCGCTCGAGGAGTCGGCTCCCGATCCCGCGCCCCGTGGCCCCGTCCCGGACGTAACCCATCTCGAGGTGACCGTACCGGCCGGCGGCCGGGATCAGCTCGCCGTCGTCGAAGAAGTACATCTCGTCGGCGACGGCGGTCGGGTCCTCGAACTCGCGGAGCGCCATCACACCGAGGATCGAGTCGTCATCGTCGGACTCGTCGTCCGCGCCGCCGTCACCCTCGGCGTCCGCGCCGCCGTCACCCTCGGCCTCCACCGCGACCAGCACGTGGTACGTCGGGTCGTCGAGACCGAGGTCGACGCCGTAGGAACTCCCTTCGCTGAAGTGCGCGGTGATGAGCGCCTCCAGTTCGTCGGCGTCGCCCGGTCGCGGGTCGCGGATCGCGATCTCGTCCATTCGTGCGCGATACGCCTCCCGTGGGCAAGAGGGGCGCGGTGTCGGAACACTCCGCTCCCGATCCACGGTCCTTATCCACCAGCCCCCGGCCGCCAGACGCCTTGCCGCCGGTCGAGCCACGCGGTAACGACGACGTGCGGGAGCGTCAGCGCCGCGATGCCGACGAGCGATACGCCGAGCAGGTCACCGGGGGCGGCGACGCCGGCGGGGGCCGCGATCGCGACCGCGACGACGACGAGGAACCCGCCGAGAGTGAGCGGCGCGGCGTCGCGTCCGAACCGCCTGAGAGCGCCCCGCACGTCCCCGTCGCCGACCGCGGACGCCGACCGCTCGTCGACGAGAACGAGCCGACCGACGTGTGGGAGCGCGTGCCAGAGTGCGAAGTACACCCCGATCGCGAAGACGGGCGCCGCGAGCAGGAACCACGCCCACAGCACCGTCACCTCGCCGGCGTCACGGAGCCACCCGCGTCGCGAGGCGCCGGCGCGCACGCGCAGGTAGCCCACCCCGACCGACAGCGCCGTCGCGGCGATCATGAACGCGCCGACAGCCAGCCGCGTTTCCGGGACGAAGAGGGGGTCGACGGCGGTCGTCGCCGCGCTCGCATCAACCACGAACAGCCGCACGATCCACTCCGCGACCAGCCGGTACTCGCCCGGGTGGAACAGGAGGGGGACGCCCATCGGGAGCCCGCCCCGGACGACGAGGGCCAGCCAGCGCTCCGTCGAGGTGGGGAGGTGCTCGACGCCAGCAACGACGAGTGCCGCCACGTCACCCTGCCCCCAGTGGAGCCACGTGAGCGCGATGAACCCCACAAACGCCGCGACTGGCGCGACGAAGAACGCCGCGACGACCGCTCCGCCGAGGACCGCGTAGGCGACGGAGACAGCCGCGATCGACTGCCGGATCGACACTCCCGGTGCCGCCCGGAGCGGGACGAGGTGGTCGACCGCGCCGTGAGCCATCCCGACGACGAGCGTCCCCAGCGCGAACGTCGCGACGCCGAGTTCGACCGGAAACAAAGGGGTTACCGCGCCGACCGGCAGCAGCGCGGCGAGCGTCAGCGCCGGATACAGCGCGAACCACCGGTCGACCGCCGATCGGGCGCGGTCGTCGCCTTCACCCGCCGTCGTTCCACGGCGCACCGCCGAGCGCGTCGCCGTCTCAGTCATCGACGGGTTCGGCTGACTCCGGTTCTGACTCCGGTTCGAGCGACTCGGTCGATCGCTCGCGGCGATCGTTCCAGTCGAGCACCCACTCGAACAGCATGAGCCCGTTCACGGCCATTACGCCGGCCGAGACGAAGAAGAGTAGCTCCTCGATCGGGAGCCCGAGAACGGTCACGCCGGTCGTGAGTTCGGGAGAGAGCTGCCACGTCCCCATCTCGATCGCGATCCGGTCCGCGATCCAGAAGTACGCGGCCGGGATCAGCGTCGCGGCGATCCAGGTTCGCGGCGTCCGGATCAGGTAGCCGCCGCCGACCGCCCACTGGAGCGCGACAACGGGGCCGACCCACGCGATCAGTCCGCCGAGGTAGAGAGACGACGGGCCGAGCGTCACCAGCCAGAGCCCACCGAGGAGCATTGCGACGCCGACGACGACGCCGGCCACCCGTGGCGCTCGGTCGAAGTCGCCCTCTCGAAACGTCGGGTCGAACCCGAGCAGGTGGAGCGCGAACGCGGTGACGACGGTCTGAACGGCGAAAAAGAGGTACTCGCCGAGCGGGATCGATAGCGCCCGGACGAGTACCGCACCGTCTGCGTAGGACCACGCTCCTCGATGGATCATGTAGCTGATCCACGGCGTCGTGTAGGCGTACGCGATGGCGACGAGGATCGCGATCCCGACCGTCGCGCGTCGCTGGCGGACGGCGTCGTATCGCGGCGCGACGCACCACAGGGCCGCGAGCACGGGGAGGCTGAAGACGAGGTGGAACTGTAGATACGTCAGCGTCGGCAGCATCCGATCACCTCATCGGCGCCGTTCATGGCTCCGCGTTCGCTCCGCCGCTTATTAAGTGTGCGTCCGAACAGTGTCGCGTCCGGCGGTCAGCGTGATCGCCTCCGGCGGTCAGTGTGATCAGGGTCGGCACTCGCCGGCTACTCCGCGGGGAGCACGTCGTACCCCTCCAACACCTTCCCGAGCCGGAACATCGAGGTGACGACGGCGTCGCACACCGGCCGGACCGCGTCCTTGGGGGCGAACCCGATCGCGAGCCCCGCGACCTCCAGCATCGGGAGGTCGTTCGCGCCGTCGCCGACGGCGACCGTCGAGTCCATCGGGATCCCGAGATTGTCGGCGAGCTCGGCCAGCGCGTCGTCTTTCGTCCCCTCGATGAGCGGCCCCTCGGCGTCGCCCGTGAGCTTCCCGCCGGCCATCGGGAGCCGGTTGGCGACGATCGTGTCGGCCTCGACGCCGTCCTTCGCGAGCGCGCGCTCCACCCCGCGCTCGAACCCGCCCGTGAGCACGGCGACATGGTGTCCCTCGGCCTGTAGGCGCTCGATCAGCTCCCCGGCGCCCGGCCGGAGCGCCACCTCGTCGAACGCGGCGGCGACCTCCGCTTCATCGAGTCCGCCGAGCAGTTCCGCCCGCTGATACAGGCTCTCGGCGTAGCTGAGTTCGTCGTTCATCGCTCGCTCCGTGATCTCGGCCACCTCGTCGGCGACGCCCGCGCGCTTCGCGAGCAGGACCGTCATCTCGGAGTCGGAGAGCGTACCGTCGAAGTCGAACGCGATGAGGCTCATGGCTCCCGTTGGACGCGGCAGGGTTTTGAAGCACCTGATCGCGCAAGGGCTCCTCATGGACGGGTCACCTCGGCGAGCCGTATCCCGGTGGCCTTTTTCCCGATCCGAGCCGTCCCCTCCGCCATGGATCGAACAGACGTGGACCGCGCCGATGTCGATGTCGACGACCTCCTGAAAATAATTTTGGTGCTCGCGATCGCGTGGCTTCTTCTGGAGATATTCGGGGCGGTACTCGATCTCACGTTCGCGCTCTTGGACGCCATCCCGATGCTGATCGTCGTCGCGATCGTCGTCCTGATCGCGTTACGGCTCACCGATCGGATCTGAGGCGTGTTCAGCCTGAACGTCCCGCTCGCGCCTGCGGTTGGGGATCTCGCTGCGGATCTCCACCCGAAACTCTCGGGGTTCGATCGGGTGCGCGACCGACACACGCTCGTCTGTAAGCGGTTCGGCGTCGATGACGTGCCCGACCGGGTCGCGAGTGACGGCCGCGCCGAGGGCGGCGCTCCGGCCGGCGGACCGTCACCCCCCAAACCCGACGCCCTCGACGCCCTGCGCGACGACCTCCACCCGCTGCTCGCGGGGACCGACCCCTTCCCGGTCGCCGTGACCGGGATCGACGCCTTCGACGCGCCCGCCTCGGGGTCGCGACCGGTGCTCTATCTGATCGTCGAGAGCGACGCGCTCGTCCGGGTCCACCGCCGGCTCTGTGCCGCCTACGGCGCGATAGAGGGGATCGAGGGCGACGACTTCGTTCCGCACGTTACGCTCGCGCGCGGTGGGAATCCCGGTCCGGGCGTCGTCGCCGACCTCGTGACCGCCGACTTCGAGCCGATCCGGTGGCGCGTCCACGCGCTCGACCTGTACGATCCCGAGTTTCGCGAGGTCGCCGCGACGATCGATTTATAAGTGGTTGGTGGTGGAGCGTCGGTAGATACGGGCGGAGCGCTAGTTGCTTGCTTATAAATGACTGATCGCGGATCGACGGTGAAGGCCTCCAAAGCCTCAGCCCTCGCGACTGCCCCTTTGAGTCCCTCCCGCACGACACCGCACCGCACCTCACGCCTCCCCAGCCTCGTCGCGGCCGCTTTTAAGCGGCCGCGACTCCCTCGCGCGGCGCTCCTCGCGCCCTTCGGGCGCTCACAGGCGCGCGCCGACCACACCGTCTATTTATAAGCCCCCGCTACGCTGGCGGGTACTCTCGATCGCGGCCGTCGCTGGCTCTCCCGCCATCGCTCACCGCTCGCGGACGCGCATCGGCACCGGGTGGTCCGGGTGCATCGTCAGCGAACCGCGCAGCGAGAGGTCGGGACCCTCGTACTCCAGATCGTACCGCGAGCAGACCTCGGCGAGGATCAGCTTGGCCTCCAACAGCGAGAACGCCTTCCCGATGCAGTGGCGCGGCCCGCCGCCGAACGGGAAGTACGCGAACCGCGGACGCTCGCTCCGGCGCTCTGGTTCCCAGCGGCTCGGGTCGAACGCGTCGGGGTCGTCGTACCAGCGCGGCGAGCGGTGGATCGCCCACTGCGAGCACATGAGCGCGGAGCCCTCGGGGATCCGATAGCCTCCCAGTTTCACGTCGAGCTTCGGCTCGCGGAAGAGGGTGTAGACGGGCGGGTACAGCCGCATCGACTCGTTGAGGACGCGTTCGGTGAACCGCATCTCGCGGGCGTCGGCGGCGGTGGGGGAGCCGTCCGCGACCGCCGCCGCGGCCTCCCGCGCGACCCGTTCCCGGGCCTCGGGGTGGTTCGAGAGCAGGTAGAAGGTGTACGTGAGCGCGAGCGCGGTGGTGTCGTGGCCGGCCAAAAGCATCGTCACCAGCTCGTCCCGCAGGTTCTCGTCGGTCTGCTCGCCGCGGTCGCGGGCGCGAAGCAGGACCGAGAGGAGGTCCATCGGGAGGTCGCCCTCGCCGTCCCCGGTAGGGCCGTCCCCGGCGGGGCCGCGCACCGCGACGCCCTCGGGACCGGCCGGGTCGACGCCGGGGTCGCGCTCGGTCCCCCGGCGCCGGTCGACGATCCCGTCGATCACGGATTCGAGGGTGTCGATCGCGGCGTCGAACTCGCGGTTCTCGCGGGTCGGCACCCAGTTCGGGATCAGGAAGCGGCGCGGGTCCGGCTCGAACCGGGCACCGAGCGGCTCCAGTTTCTTCTGAACCGTCTTCACCTCCTCGTCGGTGATGTCGGCGCCGAACATCGCCGAGACGATGATCTTGACGGTGAGCCGGGCGACCTCCAGCTGCACGTCGACGACCTCGCCGTCGGCCCAGTCCGCGAGCTGCGACTCCGTGTGCTCGACCATCGTCCCCGCGAGCGCCCCGATCCGGCGGCTGTGGAAGGAGGGGCTCGCGAGCTTGCGCTGGCGCTGCCACGTCTCCCCCTCGCTCATGAGGAGGCCGTTCCCGAGCAGGGTGTCGATGGCGTCGTCGCCGAAGTCCGGTTTGCGATACCGCTCGGCGTCGGCGACGAGCACGCGCTCGACGTCGGCCGGGTTCGTGAGCAGGTACGTCTCGCGCGGGCCGAGGTCGAAGCGGACGACGTCACCGTAGCTGTCTGCACAGGCACGGATAAACGAGAACGGGTCGTCGGCGTACTGGCGACCGTTGCCGAAGAGGGGGTCGCCGATGGGCCCGGGCGGCGTGACGGACATACGAGAAACAGGGTCTCGTCGGGGTTAAACGTTCGGCGCCGGGGAGAACGCGCTCAGCTCCCCGGGCTTCGGCGGGGGCTACTGCGGCTGCTCTCGCTCCCGCTTCCGCTCCTGTCTCGCGTCCAGCCGCTCGACGCGGGTGATCAGTTCGTCGACGGCGACCTCCTGGTCGTCGGTGGCGTCGACGATGCGGTCGGTCGCGTCTTCGGTACGATCAGACCGCTCCCGGACCGCCTCCAGCGACGAGGTGAGCTCCTCGACGGTGGCGGCCTGGTCGTCCGTCGTCCGGGCGACCTCGGCGACGCCGGCTGCGGCCTCGTCGACCGCGTCGGCGATCTCCGCTAAGGAGTCGAGCACCGTCTCGATCTCGGTGCCGGCGTCCTCGATCCGCTCGTGCGAGCGCTGGACGGCGGTGCTCGTCTCGTCCGACTGCGCCTGTAGCTCGGCTAAGCTCTCCGTGATCTCCTCGGTGTAGCCGCGGGTCTCGTCGGCGAGCTTCTTGACCTCCTCGGCGACGACCGCGAAGCCGTCCCCGCCCTCGCCCGCTCGGGCCGCTTCGATGTTCGCGTTGAGCGCGAGCAGGTTCGTCTGCTCGGCCACGTCGGAGATGACCTCGATGACCTCCTCGATGTCGTCCATGCGCTCGGAGAGCGCGCCGACGCTTTCGACCAGCTCGTCGCCGATATCGACCACGTCCTCGGTCGCCTCGCGGGCGTCTTCGCTGGCGTCGAGCCCCTCGTCTGCCGCTTCGCTGGCGGCCACCGCGGCGGAGTCGACCTGATCGGCCGTCGCGGCGACCTCCTCCATGCCGGCCGAGAAGGACTGCATCTCGGAGACGCTCTCTTCGAGGAGCTCGTTTTGCTCGTCGACGTTCTCCGCGATGTTCGCGGCCGCGCTGCTGGCCTTCTGGACCGTTCGGTCGATCTCGCGGGCCTGCTCGTGAACGCCTTCGGAGAGATCTTGGAGGTTCTCCGCCATCTGGTTGACGACGCGGATGACGCTCAACAGCTCCTCGTCGAGGATCTCGCACTCCTCGCGACGGGCCGCGCGCGCGTCGAGGTCCCCCTCGCCGATCGCCTCCGCCGTCTCGCGGACCTCGCCGACGAGCGCCTCGGTCGCGTTCCGCTGGTTGATATTCTCCGTCCGGTCGATGACGACCTCGGTGACGCCGACGAGGTCGCCACCCTCGTACAGCGGCGCCGCCGTGAACTCGATATGCTTCTCGTCGCCGTGGCGGTCGACCATCGTGCTGGTGTCGCGGTAGCGGGTCTGCGCCGAGTCGCAGCGCTCGACGCCGTACACCTCGTCGGCGGTCTCCGGCGCGTCGAGTACCTTGTCAGCGAGGGTGTCGGCCCGCCGGCCGTCGGGGTAGAACAGCTCCGAGACGTGTGCGTGACCGATCGCACCCTCGCGCTCGTTCCCGGTGAGCGACGCGATCGACTCGTTCCACTCGGCGACGTTCCCCTCGCGGTCGAGGATGAACGTCGGGACGCCGGTGGCGTTGAACACCTGCTTGAAGCCCGCGCCAGCGAGCGTCTCGGCGCGGTCGACGCCCTCCGACTCCGCAATGGTGTACGCCTCGCCCCCGCTCGTGCCTGTACTCGTCCCCGTCTCGGCCGCGTCGCCCGACAGTCCCGTGTCGTCGGGGTCACCGACGACGACCCCGCCGTCCGGGACCGATCGCGAGTTCCGGTCCCGACCGAACGCGCGTCGGAGCAGCCCTCGAAGTCCCGTCATTTCTACGTGGGGCTCTCCCAACCACCCAGATAAACCGTCGCTTTCGGTTCTCAACATCGATAATCGAGGCCGACAGCCGACGGAAGCGGCCGACTCCCCCCCGCAGCGTTCAAACGCGTTCGGCGGCTACGATCGGCCGATGGATGCCGACGCCGTGCGCGAGCGGGTCGCGGACCTCCCGACCGAACCCGGCGTGTACCAGTTCCGGGCCGGGGAGACGACGCTGTACGTCGGCAAGGCGGTCGACCTCCGGAACCGGGTACGGTCGTACGCCGACCCGCGCTCGGGCCGGATCCGGGGGATGGTCGGGCGCGCCGACCGGATCGAGTTCGCAGTCACCGACACGGAGACGCAGGCGCTCCTGTTGGAGGCGAACCTGATAAAGCGGCTCCGGCCGCGGTACAACGTCCGGCTGAAAGACGACAAGTCGTACCCGCTGGTCGCGTTTACGGACCATCCCGTCCCGCGGATCGAGGTGACCCGAGACCCCGAGGAGGGCGCGGTCGCGTACGGTCCGTTCACGGACAAGCGGCGCGTGGACGCGGTGGTGAAGGCGATTCGCGACGAGTACCGGCTTCGCGGCTGCTCCGACCACAAGTACGCGAACCGTGACCGCCCCTGTCTCGACTACGAGATGGGAATCTGTTCCGCGCCGTGTACCGGCGAGATCGACCCCGAGAGCTACGCCGAGGACGTGGCGGCCGCCCGCCGGTTCTTCGAGGGCGAGACGGGCGTTCTCGCCGACCCGCTGCGTCGGCGGATGGAGGCCGCCGCCGAGAACGCCGAGTTCGAGCGCGCCGCGAACCTCCGGGACCGGCTCGAAGCGGTCGAGGCGTTCCACGGTGAGGGCGGCGAGGCCGTGAGCGACCGCTCCGACGACCGCACCGTCGACGTGCTCGCGGCCGCCGTCGAGGGCGACACCGCACGCGTCGCTCGGCTCCACAGCGAGCGCGGCCAGCTGGTCGATCGCAGTCGACACCGGCTGGACGCGGCGGCGGTTGGGGACGACGAGGAGGTAGGCGACGGAGACGATGTCGGGGAGGAGGCCGGGGAGGACGCCAACACCCCCGCCGCGGTGCTGTCGGCGTTCCTCGCGCAGTACTACGCCGAGCGAGAGTTCCCGGACGCGGTCCTCCTCGCCGAGCGCCCCTCGGACCCCGACGTGGTCGACTGGCTGGAGGCGGAGGGGGTCGCGGTCCGCGTCCCCGGCGCCGGGCGGGAGGCGAAGCTCGTCGAACTCGCCCTCAAAAACGCCCGCAAACGCGGCGGTCGCGAGGACCCCGTCGGCGCGCTCGGCGAGCGGCTCGGGATCGACCGTCCCGCCCGGATCGAGGGGTTCGACGTGAGCCACGCGCAGGGGACCGCGGTGGTCGGCTCCGACGTGTGCTTCGTCGACGGGAGCGCGGAGACGAGCGGCTACCGCCGGAAGAAGCTCACCGACCGCAACGACGACTACGCGAACATGCGCGAGCTGGTCCGGTGGCGCGCCGAGCGCGCGGTCGCCGGCGAGGACGACCGCCCCGACCCCGACCTCCTCCTGATCGACGGGGGCGACGGCCAGCTCGGGGCCGCCCGCGACGCGCTCGCGGAGACCGGTTGGGACGTGCCCGTCGTCGCGCTCGCGAAGGCGGAGGAGCTCGTCGTGACCCCGACCGGCACCCGACGGTGGCCGGACGACGCCCCCGAGCTGCACCTGCTCCAGCGCGTCCGCGACGAGGCGCACCGCTTCGCCGTCTCCTACCACCAGACCGTCCGCGACGAGGTCACGACGGTCCTCGACGACGTGCCCGGCGTCGGCCCCCAGACCCGTCGCCGGCTCCTGCGCCGGTTCGGCTCGGTCGAGAGCGTCCGCGAGGCCTCCTCGGAGGACCTCACCGACGTCGACGGCGTCGGCGACGCGACCGCCGAGACCCTCCGCGAACGCTTATAAATAAACGATGCGGTCGGCGCGTGCCTCCGAGCGCCCAACGGGCGCGAGGTGCACGCGCGAGGGAGTCGGTCGCCCGGAGCAACGCGGAGGGTGACCGACGAGGCTGGGGAGGCGTGAGGTGCTGTGCGGTGCGGTCGGGTGGGAGTCAAAGGGGCAGTCGGCTCCGGAAAGACGGGCGATGCAAGCACCGCAAGGAGCGAGTGGAACGAGCGACTGAGGAGCGCAGCGAGCCCATCGACCGGAGCCGACTGGGGCTTTGAAGGAGCTCCCCGCGAGATCGTTCTCCACGTCATCAACGATTTATAACCGAACGCGATCGATCCGTACCCGATAATGCGCGCGTTCTTCGCCGTCGACCTCTCGGACGACCTCGCGCCTCGCGTCGCGGACGCACAGGCCGCGCTCGGAGACGCAGCGGGACTGACTCTCGTCGACCCCGAACAGACGCACGTGACGCTGAAGTTCCTCGGACAGATCGCCGAGGACACCGACGACGACACCGCACCCGCGCTCGACGACGTGATCGCGGCCGGCAAACAGGCGGTCGAGACCGCGAGCGTCGACCCCTTCGAGTGCGCCGTCGCGGGATTCGGCGTCTTCCCGAGCCTCGACTACATCTCGGTCGTCTGGGCGGGCGTCGACGACGGGAGCGCGGAACTGACCGCGCTCCACGAGGCCCTCGAAGCGGAGACGACCGCGCTCGGTGTCGACCCAGCAGACCACGACTTCACGCCGCACGTCACGCTCGCCCGGATGAACGACGCCCGCGGGAAGGCCGTAGTCCAAGAAGCGGTCCGCGAGCGCGACCCGGAGATCGGCCGGTTCGAGGTCGACGCGGTCCGACTCGTCTCGTCGACGCTGACGAGCGACGGGCCGGCGTACGAGACCGTCGCGTCGTTCGGGCTCTAGCGGGAGCGACCGCGATCACTCGGCGTCGTCGCCCGTCGCGTCCGGGGACCCGGAGGCGTCCGATCCGCTTTCGCCATCGGTTCCGATCCCCGGATGCTCCACCCGCACTCGAGTCACTCGCGTCGCGGTCGCGCCCGTGACCGCGAGCGTCACGTCGCCGATCTCGACGCGGTCGCCCTCGGCCGGGACCCGCCCGAGCTGCCGGGTCACCAGTCCCGCGACGGTCTCGGTGCCCCCGTCGATCGGGAGGTCCAGCCCGAGCGCCTCGTTGAGATGCGCGACGGTGGTCCACCCGCGGGCGACCGCGGCGTCGGGCGCGACCACGTCGACGTGGTCGGTCTCCCACCGCCCGACCAGCTCGCCGACGACTTCCTCGAGTACGTCCTCCAAGGTCACGATCCCCACCACCGCGCCGAACTCGTCGACGACGATCGCCATCCGGAGAGCGCTCGACCGCATCGTCGCGAACAGCTCGTCGACCGGCTGCGTCTCCGGGACGAACGTCGGCTCGTGGAGGGCGCTCGCGAGGGGCTCCCCGCGCTCGTCGGCGGCGATCGCGTCGCGCAGGTCGACGACGCCGACCACGTCGTCGCGGTTCTGGCCGTACACCGGCATCCGCGTGACGCCCTCCGCGGCGGCGGTCGAGACCGCCTCGGCGGGCGTGGCGGTGTCCGGCAGCGCGACCATGTCGGTCCGAGCGACCATCACCGCCGAGACGCGGGTCGACTCCAGATCGAGGACGCCGCGGATCATCGCGCCCTCGTCCGAGTCGAGCGCACCCGCCGCCTCGCCGGAGAGCACGAGCGTCTCGATCTCCTCGCGCGTGAGGTACGACTCGATGTCGGACTCGCCGCCGGTAACCCGGTTGACGACGCCGGAGAGCGCCTCGAAGATGTATAACACGGGACGGATGACGCGCTGGAGCGCGACCACCGGCCGCGACACGCGGAGGGCGTGCTTCTCGGCGTTCGCCACCGCGTACGATTTCGGCGCGATCTCGCCGAACACGATGACGAACACGGAGGTGACCAGCGTCGATCCCGTGGCCGCCTCGCCCCCGGAGAAGCCGAACCGGACGAACACCGCGGTCGCGACCGACGCGGCCGCGATGTTGGCGACGTTGTTGCTCACCAAGGCGGTGACGAGGAAGCGGTGCGAGTCCGCGCGCAGCGCCGACAGCGCTCGCGCGCCGGGTACGTCGGCGGCGAGCAGCGAGTCGACGCGGTGGCTCGGGACCGAGAACACGGCGAGTTCCGAACTGGAGAAGAAGGCGCTGATCCCCGTCAACACGAGGATTGCGGCCACGCCGACGAGCGCGATCGTGAGATCCATGGTGGAACGTGCGCCCGAATATAAAAGGCAGTACCGCTGCGCGGCCACCCGCTTGGAGCGTCCTACGGTCGATCGAACGAGAAATTGGTACCCACGAACGAGGGGTTTCCACCCGAAACGAAGGGGTTCACTATCCTCGATCGCGGATCGGATCGGTCGGCAAAACGGAGCGATGAGGAAAGGGTTAACCTCGCGCCGCCGGTGAAAACGCCCATGAAGGTACTCGTGACCGACCCCATCGCAGATGCGGGGTTGGACCGACTCCGAGACGCCGGCCA
>Ga0208138_100550_pt1 | contig 14811 bp, 13 predicted proteins | sample AntRauMetaRauer3_FD_184786 | JGI IMG/M metagenome (GOLD analysis project Ga0208138, IMG submission 184786) | Saline lake microbial communities from Rauer Lake, Antarctica, in enrichment culture - Antartic Rauer Lake 3 Metagenome Rauer3 (SPAdes)... ...
TCGTCGGCGTGCTTGTACTCACCGACCCGTTCGGCGAGCTCGTCAGGACCTCGCCGGCGGTGTTCGGGAGCCTGCTGTCGGCGGGCCTACTCGTCGCCGTCGGCTACGCGACCTACGCGCTGCGGCGTCGCTGACGAGACGAGCCCGGCGATCGGCGAAGAACAGCGACACGAAACGGACAACAAACGCGGAACCGGCGCAACGAGCGGCGAGCGACCGTCCGATCAGCTGGACACGGTCGCAGACTCGGTCTCCGACCGGTCGTACTTCTCTTCGAACTCTTGGATGAGCTGGCCCATCTTCGCGTACCAGTCGTTGAGCATGCGCTGCATCTCGTCAGTGATCTTCTCGGGGTCTGTCGGCGAGTAGACGTGGTAGTAGCCGCCCTGGTCGTAGTTGATCTGCTCTTTGGTGATGAAACCGGTCTGGAGCAGCCGTTGGACCGACCGGTAGGCGGTCGAGCGCTCGCGGTCGACCGCCTCGGCGACCGCGTCGATGGTCATGGGCTCGTCGCTGTCGACGAGCACCCTGAAGCACTCTCGATCGAGCGGCTTGAGGCCGTGGAAGCACTCGAGTAGCCCCTCGCATTTCATGTCGCTCTGGAGCTGTTCAGACAGGGAATCCGGCATGGTATTACCGTGTGTACGACGCGTGCCGGTAAAAGGCTTGTGTGTGGATAACACAATCTTGCGATATCCTGCTAACTGGAACGAGAGCGGTCGACACGCACCGACCGGACGGCAACGACGGGGTGATCGGCCGATTCGGGAGGCTCGTCGCTTACGCCGTGCGCGGCGGCGGCACGAGAAAGACGTTCCCGGTCGCGCGGGCGACGACCTCCTCGGAGACGCTCCCCAACAGGAGCCGTCGGAGCCGGCTGCGCCCGCGAGAGCCGACGAGCAGGGTACTCGGGTCGTACTCCGCCTCGGCGGCGAGGATCTCCTCGGCCGGGTCGCCCCGGCGGACCTCGGTGCGGGCGTCGAGCCCCCAGTCGCCAAGCCGGTCGGCGAGGTCGGCGAGGCGCTCGTCGGGGTCGGCTTCGCCGCCCGCGTCGTCCTTCGGCGACTCGACGTGGACGAGCGTCACCTCCTCGGTCGCGTGCCGCAGGTACTCGAACGCCCGGAAGGCGCGCTCGGCGTTCTCCGAGAAGTCCGTCGCGAACAGTGTCCGTTTAAATAGGTGCCGTCGGATCGGGACCGGGTCGTCGACGCCGCGCTCGATGCGGTCGACGAGCAGCGGGACGACGGTCGTGCGGGCGAGATTACGCGCAGTCGACCCGATCACGCGATTTTCGAGCGGACTCTTCCCGCGGGAGCCGACCAAGATGAGGTCGGCGGCGACCGACTCAGCGATCCCGTTTATCCGGCGGTGGGGCGTCCCGCGGACGACGTGGGTCTCGACCTCGAACCCGGCGTTCTCGATCGTCGATCGATACGCTCGAAGTGCCTCTTTCCGGCGTTTCTGGAAGTTCATTCCCGGCATCCCCGAGTGAACGTTCGAGGGGACAACCGTCACGAGGTGGATCCGATCGACGCCGATCCGGTCGAGACAGGACAGTCCCGTCTCGGACTCGATCATCGTCTCGCTCGCCGCCGAAAGGTCCGTCGCGATCACCGCGGATTTCGCGCCGGGGGGCGATTCGCCGAGCGGTGACTCGCCGGACTGCGTGGAGCCGCCGGTCATCGCCGTCCTCCGATCGCGATCGGTCGTCGAACGACTCCGTCAACCCGAACGGTATTTCCCATACTACACAATACTCATTCGCGAGCGATAAATCTCCCGGTCGGATCGCGGTCGCGGAGGGACGGCAGCGAGAGCTATAACCCGGGGGCGGCCGAACCAGTGACCATGAGCGATGAGACGATCGAGGCTGCGGTCGAACACTTCCTTGACGAGACTGAGTCCTCGCTGGACAGCTACGAACAGGGGTACGCGGACGCCGACGCGACGCTCACGGTACTCCGGACGCATATCGACGAGTTGGCCGCCGCCGTCGACGACGAGAAAGCGGAGTAGACGCTCAGGGCCCCGCACCGATCAGCTCCCGTACACGGGCGACATGTTCGCCGAAAGCGGGGTCGCCGCGCTCGCGCGGTCGCGGCACGTCGACATCGACGATCTCGGCGACGCGTCCCGGTTCGGCCGCCATCACGACGATCCGGTCTGCGAGCGTCACCGCCTCGGCCACGTCGTGGGTGACGAACAGGACGGTCTTGCCGGTCGAGCCCCACACGTCGAGCAGTTCGCGCTGCAGCATCTCCCGGGTCTGGGCGTCGACCGCGCCGAACGGCTCGTCCATGAGGAGTAGTTCGGGGTCGACCGCGAGCGACCGCGCGATGGCGACGCGCTGTTTCATCCCGCCCGAGAGCGATTTCGGGTACGAGTCGCGGAACTCGGTGAGCCCGACGAGGTCGAGCATCTCGTCGACCCGCTGCTCGCGCTCGGTCGCGCTCCGGTCGGTCCGTTCGAGCCCGAACCCGACGTTCTCCGCGACCGTGAGCCACGGGAACAGGTGATACTCTTGGAAGACGACGCCCATGTCCCTCGTGGGGCCGGTGACGGGTGCGCCCGCGACCCGGATCTCTCCGCCCGTCGCGTCCGTGAGCCCCGCGATGATCCGGAACAGGGTGGTCTTCCCGCAGCCGGAGGGCCCGACGACGCAGACGAACTCGCCCGATTCGATCGCAAAGGACACGTCGTCGAGCGCCCGGACCGGGGTCCCGCCCTCGTCGTACGTCTTGCCGACCGCGTCGACGGCGACGCCGGCCTCGACGTATTCGTCCGTCGATTCATCCCCCGACCCGGACCCGCGATTCACGCCTGCCATGCTAACACCCGCCGTTGGACCGCCCGAAACGCCACGTCGACGAGGAGGTACAGCAGGCTCAACACGAGGATGTACGCGATGGCCCGATCGACGCGGAGGTTGTTGCTCGCACGCAGGATCTCCCGGCCGATGCCCGGCACGGAGAAGATCTCGGCGGCGATCACGAGCATCCAACACCGGCCGAGCCCGGTACGGATTCCGGTCATGATCCCCGGCAGCGACGCCGGGAGGACGACCGACCGGATCATGTCGAGGTCGCCGCGCACGCCCAGCGTTCGCCCCACGTCGATCAGGTCATCGGAGACTCCTTCGACGGCGCCGTAGGTCGCGTAGAAGTTGATCCAGAACCCGCCCACGGCGATGATGAACGCCGCGCCGGCGTGGTTGAGGCCGAACCACGCGATCGCGAACCCGATCAGCGCCAGCGGCGGGACGGGACGGAGTACCCGTACCAGCGGGGCCGTCACGTCGTCGAGCAGGCCGCTCCACGCGAAGGCGACGCCGGCGCCCACGCCGAGTCCCGTGCCGGCGATCGTTCCGGGGACCCAGTGGCGAACGCTCGACACCAGCGCCGCGGACATCGTCCCAGAGACGAGCTGGCCGCGGAACTCCGCCGCGACCGCGACCGGTGACGGCAACACGATCGCCGGCTGCGTGAGCGAGACGAGGTACCAGAGCGCGACGAACCCGACCAGCCCCGCGGCACCGCGGAACAGCCGCCGCGGATCGTCGAGGCCGAGGCCGATCCGTAGACCGCTCCCGTCGAACTCCCGTCCGGTGTCGGTGGCCATCAGAGCGAGTCGTACACGTCGAAATCGAATATCTGGTCGTTGGTGAGCTGTTCGTCGATCTGCCCGTTACTCGCCGCGAACTCCGAGAAGACCGTCGTCGCCTCACTGATCGACGCGGGGTCGGTGACGAAGTTCGACAGCGGCGAGTCGAGAGCTTTCCGAGCCCGCGCCGCCGGCATTCCGATCCCCGACTCGACGTGTTGGGCCGTCGCGTCGGGATTCTCGCCGATGAACTCGGTGGCGCGGACGTGCTGTTCGAGGAACTGCGCCGCGAGCGGGGAGTCCCGGACCGCGTCGCTCATCAGCGTGACCGCGGCCGGCTGACCGGGGAGGATCTCGGCAGCGGTCCGGAGCATCGTGACGGACGAGCCCTCCTCCTGCGCGATCGTCGGCACCGGCTCCATGATGGAGGTCCCGTCGATGTCGCCGCCGTTGATCGCCTGCCAGACGGCGTTCGCGCCGTTTATCTCCCGGATCTCGATGCTGTCGTTCGCCTCGGGGTCGACGCCGGTCTCCCGGAGCCAGTAGCGAAGCAGCACGTCGGGGACGCTCCCCTGCGGGAACGTGCCGAACCGGAAGGGGCGCCCCTGCTCCTCCTCCCACATCGCGAACGCGTCCGCCCCGTGTTCCTCGAAGGTGTCGTGGAACGAGGAGTCGGCCATGATCCCCATCGGCTCGCGGATGTTCGCCGCGGTCACCTGTGCGGGGATGTCGTTGTCGATCACGATCATCGCCGGGACGATCCCGAACATGGCGACGTCGATGTTGCCGCCGCTGAACGCCTGCACGATCGCCGGGCCGTCGGTGAACTCCCGGCCGTCGATCTCGGCGTCGATCTCCGAGAAGTAGCCTTCGCCCTCCATCACGTACCACTGGAGGTCGGGGTAGATCGGCATGTGCGCGACCGTCAGTTCGTCGAGTCCGCCGTCGTCGCCGGCGAGACAGCCGGCGAGACCGACCGTGGCCGCTCCGCCCGCGGCCGCGAGAAAGGACCGTCGCGAGGCTCCCGCGTTTCGCTCGTACATACCGATCACAGGGGTCGGACGTGCAATACCCCCGCGCCACCAGCAACTGGAGCGTATACCGGTGACGGCGCGTATCGGGCAGAAGCGTCGGTACTCGCGGTTTCGGTCGCGGCGTTCGGCGATGCTCCGTCGGACCCGCGTCCTCGCTCGACGCAATACTTGCGGGACTGATCGGATCGGCCGCTGTCGGTCTCGACCGGCACCGATCCGCCGTCGGCCCGTCGTCGACCCGTCGTCGACCCGCCGTCGTTTATGGGGCCGCCCGCCAACACGCGCGTATGGTCTCGGATATCTTCGACCCCGACGCGTGGGAGCCGGTCACCGACGAGTTCGACGACATCACCTACCACCGCGGCGTCGACGTGCCGGTGGTTCGGATCGCGTTCGACCGCCCGGAGGTCCGGAATGCGTTCCGACCGGGCACCGTTGACGAACTGTACGCCGCGCTCGATCACGCGCGCAAACAGGCCGACGTGGGGTGCGTGCTGCTCACCGGCAACGGCCCCTCCGAAAAAGACGGCGGCTGGGCGTTCTGCTCGGGCGGCGACCAGTCGGTACGCGGCGGGTCCGGCTACGAGTACCGCGACGACGACGAGGCGGGCGACGAGGACGACCCGCTCGTCAAGGAAGCGCGCGCCGGCCGGCTCCACATCTTAGAGGTCCAGCGGCTGATCCGCTTCATGCCGAAGCCCGTCGTCGCGGTCGTGCCGGGCTGGGCGGTCGGCGGCGGCCACTCGCTGCACGTGATCTGTGACCTCACGCTCGCCAGCGAGGAGCACGCGAAGTTCCTCCAGACCGACCCCGACGTGGCCTCCTTCGACGGCGGGTTCGGGTCGGCGTACCTCGCGAAGCAGATCGGCCAGAAGAAGGCCCGCGAGGTGTTCTTCCGCGGGAAGACCTACTCGGCCGAGGAAGCCGCGGACATGGGGATGGTCAACGAGGCGATCCCCCACGAGGATCTCGAAACCGTGGCGATCGAGTGGGCCGACGAGATGACGAAGAAGTCGCCGACCGCGATGCGCATGCTGAAGTACGCGTTCAACATGACCGACGACGGGATGGTCGGCCAGCAGGTGTTCGCGGGCGAGGCGACCCGCTTGGCGTACATGACCGACGAGGCGCAGGAGGGCAGAGACGCGTTCTTGGAGAAGCGGGAGCCGCAGTTCCGCGACCACCCGTGGCACTACTGAGGGGCCCACCGTCCGCCGTCCGACCCCTACCCGTGCGTGTACCCGCGGTCGGAGAGCGGGTCGCCGTCGGCGGTCACGCCGTCCGCGGCGTCGACGACTCTCCCCACACGAGTTAGCCCGCCCGGACACGCCTCGCGGGCGGGCTCGACCGCCTCGTCGGGGAGGGTACAGACGAGCTCGAAATCCTCGCCGAAGTGCGCGGCCAGTTCGAATCGCTCGGCCGGATCGTCGGCGACCCCGTCGACGGCGGGATGAACGGGGAGGCGGTCGGGGTCGAGCTCGAACCCGACCTCGCTCGCCTCCGCGAGCTGGTGGAGCGAGCGCGCGAGCCCGTCGGAGGAGTCCATCATCGCGGTCGCCCGGTCCGCGAGCGCCAGCCCGTCGGCGACGCGAGGCGTGAGCCGGAACAGGTCGTTGGCGCGCTCGACCGCCTCGTCGTCTCCCGTTTTAAATAGCCGGAGCGCGGCCGCAGAGCGCCCCCACCCGCCGGTGACGCAGAGCGCGTCGCCGGGGCGCGCGCCCGACCGCGTGACGACGCCCGCGTCGGTCACGTCGCCGATCGCGGTCGAGGCCGTGGTGAACTCGTCGTGGCTGTCGAGGTCGCCGCCGACGTACTCGGCGTCGACCGCCTCGCAGACGTCGATCGCGCCGGCGACGAAGCGGTCGAGCTGCTCCTCGTCGAAGGCGGCGTCGGCGTAGACCGCGACCGCGGCGGTCGCCGCCGCGCCCATCGCCGCCACGTCCGAGAGCGACGCGCCGACCGCGCGCCAGCCGGCGGTGTACCGCGTCGTCCCGGACGGGAAGTCGGTCCGCTCGTGGAGCATGTCGGTCGTGATCACGGTGTCGTCCACGACGGCGGCGTCGTCGCCCGCGTGCGGGAGGTCAGCCGCCAGCGCCCGGAGCGCGTCTCGCTCGTTCACGATATCGACGCGTCGGGCCGGAACGGATTATAAGTGATCGATCCGGACGGCGTGGAATCACTTCTCGATGGCTTGCTCGGCCACACCTCCTCTCTCTCATTGAGTGTTGTTACCAAGAACCATTTAAACGGGTAATATACATTAACGAATATTATCATTATCAATCATTATGTTTATTACCAACCACTCTGACGTACCGAGTGCAATGACAGTATCCGTACGCGGACACGCAGCAGCCCGACCCGCCGACAGCACGATCACCAGACGACCGCCGCAACCACCCACACGACCCGATGACGACACCTAACGGCACCACGCCCACCGACGACCCGACGAACCAGACGACCCAAACGACCGATCGAACGACCGAACGAACGTCGACCGAACGAACGACCGATCGACGCAACGCCGACACTTCTCCTTGGACGATCCCCGGGCGCACGCCGATCACCGAAGAGGCGGGCGCCCCGATTGTCCCGACGACACGTCCGACGACAGCGGGGTCGACCGCGACCGACACCCCGCGGCGTCCGAGCCCGCCGCCGTCCGACGACGAGCGGGACGCCCCGCTGGTCCCCGACCTGCGACCGACGGATCGCCCGCGGACCGACGGGCGGTCGCGATGAGCGCCGTTCCCATGGCGGGGACCGGGCGCGGACCGCGACCGGACCCAACGACGTTCACGCGGTGTGCGACCGACCAGTTCGACGACAACGACGACGCGACCACGGAGTGACACCAATGCATCCCAACGAACTCGACGACGACGTCTTCACGAGAGATATCGACAACCCGGCCGGCCGCCGGCTCCGCGAGCTGTTCGAGGAGCAGGACTACACGTTCGCGCCCGGGATCTACCACGCGCTCGACGCCCGTCTCGCCGAGATGGCCGGGCTCGACGCGGCCTACATGAGCGGCTACTCGACCGTCCTCGGGCAGTTCGGCTTCCCGGACCTGGAGATGGTCACGATGAGCGAGATGGTCGAGAACGCGAAGCGCATGGTCGAGGCGACGAACCTCCCCGTCATCGCGGACTGCGACACCGGCTACGGGGGCGTCCACAACGTCCGGCGTGCGGTCCGCGAGTACGAGAAAGCCGGCGTCGCGGCGATCCACATCGAGGACCAGACCTCGCCGAAGCGCTGCGGGCACATCGCGGGCAAGCAGATCGTCTCCCGCGAGCAGGCCCGCTCGCGGTTCGAGGCCGCGGTCGACGCCAAGCAGTCCGAGGACACGGTCATCATCGCGCGGACCGACGCGTACGGCTCCGCCAACGGCGACTGGGAGGAACACCTCGAACGCGGTCGGATCTACGCCGACGCCGGCGTCGACCTCGTCTGGCCCGAGATGCCCGACCCGTCGCGCGAGGACGCGGTCGAGTACGCCGAGACGATCCACGAGACCCACCCCGATCTGGATCTGGCCTTCAACTACTCCTCCTCGTTCGAGTGGGGCGCACAGGAGGACCCGCTCACCTTCGAAGAGCTCGGCGATTTAGGCTACCAGTACATCTTCATCACGCTGTACGGGCTCCACTCGGGCGCCCACGCCGCTTACGAGGACTTCGAGAACATCGCCGAAAACGACGAAGCGGCTCAGTTCGACCTCGAAGAGCGGTACATCGGCCACGAGACCGAGAGCCACCACGAACTCTCCTTCGTCCCGCGGTACCAGGACATCGAGGCCGAGTTCGACCCCGAAGCGCGCGAGCGGCAGGAGGAGTCGGCGGGCTTCACGGACGAGGAGAGCGACCCGATCACCGCCGAGAGCAACGACGACGACTGATCGCGGCGAGCCGTTCGCCTCGCTGACCGGGTTCGTCATAACAGTCGCCTCGGTCGGGTCGCTGACGGCGCTGATCGAACTGGTCCGGATCGCGGCGTGAGAGAGGAAAAAGGAGCGGGAGTCGCGCCCGTCGTTCAGGCCGGCAGCGTATCGATCCCGTTGATCTCGACGTAGCCGTACCCACACTCCGGGCAGCGCCACTTCGTCTTCTCACCGAGGTGGAGCGTCATCGCCGCGGTCCGGTAGAACGGCTGCGTCTCTCCGCACGAGGGACAGTCAACGTCCTTTTCGAGCGCCATGTGCGCGGATCCGTCCGGCGCGGTTTTGAAGCTACTGATTCGGTGTTCCTCGCATCTCACGTGACCCCGCTCAGTCACGCCTGTCTGAGGGTCGTGGCGACGAGCTTCTGTTCGGAATGCCCCATCGAGCGCGGGAAAGCGGAGTCGCGGATCGGAGAGGAGTGTCAGATGTGTGTCTCTGACAGTAACGTAGAGTGGCTCTTTCGGGATAGTCGCACTCCCTAATAGCTTAGGTGGGGGAGGAGCCGCGGCAGCAGTCAGTTCACTTCTCGTCGACGTGCCGGACTTCGCTGGCGACGCCGCGGGTCGACTCGACCATCTCCGGGCCGGACATCTCGGCGCGGCCGACCGCGAACGCCTTCGGCCCCTCGATGACGACCTCGTCGCCCACGCGAATGTCGTCGTCCGCGTCGACGACGCCGGGCGCCAAGACGGAGCCGTGCGGGACGAACGGGTCGATTTCGACGCGTTTGGTGGGAGCGTCGCTCTGGGCCCAGTGGCGCGCGCCGGCGAGGGTAAAGGAGAGGGTCCCGTACTGCGGCACCATCGTCGCGAGCTGTTCGCCCGGCTCGCCCTCGCGGCCGGCGTCGGGGTCGTCGCCCCACACCTGCAGTTTGGGGTAGCGTCCGGTGGTGCGAATATCGGCCTCGCCCGGCCCGCCAAACAGGTCGTCGCCGGCGCCGTCGCCGAGCAGGTAGTCGGCGAGCGCCCGGACCGTGTTGTGCTCGCGCTCGCGCTTGCTGTAGGCGGGCTCGCCCTGCAGCGCGGCGTTCAGCTCCCCGAGCGACTCGTCGCTCGTCGGGTGACCGACGCAGGTGTACTCGAAGGGCACGTCGACCGCGGGATCGTTCTCGACGCGCTCGCAGATCTCGCGGTAGCCGTGCTCGGGGACGTGCGCGACGACGCGGGAGTAGTCGTTCCGCTCCAGATACCGGCGAAGCACCTCGGCGACGAACCCGATCTCGTCTTCGCTCCAGTCGCCGGTGACGACCGCGTCGTAGTGTTGTGCGGGGTAGGTCGTCTCAAGCTCCTGGGGCACCACGCCGATCGGCGAGGTCATCGAGACGGTGTGGCCGCGCCACTGGATCGCGTCGTGGAACTGCCCGTGGCTCTGGGAGTCGCTGTACGGCTTGGTGGCCGAGCAGGGCACGAGGACGAGCGGCTGGTCGGTAAATCGATTCTGGTACCGGCTCGTGACGCGGTCGGCGAACCGTCGGATCTCGACGCGGTCCAGCGTCTCCGCGGTCGCCGCGGTCACCTCGGCGTCGCGCATGAGGGGCGTCCGTTCTTCGAGGTACCCCCACTGGTCGTCGAACTCGCGGAACGCGGCCGTGAGCCACTGCTCGTGACGGGTCTGGCCCTCGATGTAGTCCCGGAGGCGACCCGCCCGGATCCGCTCGCGAACTCGCCGGAGTTCGGCGCGGAGGGCGTTGACGTTGTGCTCGGCGCAGTCCGCGCGGGTGAACTCGTCACGGGGCTGTGCGCAGGCCGGGCAGGCGCACGGCAGCTCGTCGAGGTCTTCGAGGAAGTGCTCGGCGTCGGCGGTGCAGTACATCCCCTGCGTCCCCTTCGTCCGCGCGAGCGTCTCGTCAACGAGGTCGACGCCGGCGTACGCGAGAAGCGCGACGTTTAGCGGGGTGGCCACGCCGGACAGCGTGAGGGCGGTGTCGGCGGGGAGCGACTCCTTTGCAGAGACGATCGCATCGCGGAACGCCTCGCCGTGGCCGACGAACCCGGACGCGTCCGCGAGGACGTACGCGTCGGCGCCCACGTCGCGAGCGCTCTCGCTGTCGACGACCGCGGCTGAGGGATAGTCGACGTCGGGATGATCGACCGCGAACGACTCGCGGACCTCTTCGCGGGTCCCCGCCGGGAACGCGCGATGCGGCAGAACGGTGAGCGACGCCTCGTCGCCGTCGGGAACCGTCCGCTCGGCGGCCCAGAGACTGCCCGCGTCCTCAAGGAACGGGTCCGCGAGCGCCGGCGTGGTCACCGGGTCGGCGAGCCGGAGCTCCCCGAGCCGGGCGGCGCCGTCGCGCTCGTGGACCTCGAAGTACTCGGTCATACCTCCCCTCGCGGGGGGACGGTCAATTCTCTTGTGTTCCGCGGCCGCGGGGTGGACCGGGGGTGGACCGAGGGTGGACCGGGCGGGGAGAGGGCCCCCGGTCCGGCCGCTCCAATCTCACGTCCGATACCCGCGTGCGAAACGTTTTATCTCGGACTATCGTCGCCGGAGGCGATGACTGGACGGTACGACACGCGGGACGTGAGAGAGGGACGACTGACGGAGCTGCTCGTGACGCTCGGGGTCACCGACCCGGACCACGTCTCCGAGGAGCCGGAGGGCGGGATCGCCCGCGGGGCCGCCGCGCTGTTCGTCTCGCTTTCGGGATTCGGCCTGCTGATCCCGAACGTGACCCCGTTGGTCTCGGGCGGCGAACCCCCGATCGGGATCGCCCTCTCGGTGCTGGGGACCGCGCTCTCGGTCGCGCTGGTGGTCGTCGGCGGAGTCTTATACCGGAGCACGTTCACAACGCGCAACGCGGTCCGTATCGCCGTCTGGAGCCTCTTCGGGATCGTCGTACTCGGCGGGATCATGCTCGGGATAATCCGGTATCAGACGCAGCTCGGGACGCCGATGGTCGCGCCCACCTTCACGGTCGCGAAGGTGCTCTCGATCGGCGCAGTCGCACACGTGATCATCGGGGTCTACGACGCCCGACGGGTCCGCGCCCAGCAGCTCGCCAAGGAACAGCGCCGGGTCTCCGTGCTGAACCGGATGATCAGGCACAATCTCCGCAACGAGACGACGGTGCTCGGCGGGCACGCGTCGCTGATCGCCGAGCGCGTCGCCGACCCGCAGCTCCGCGACTCAGCAGAGGCGGTGGCGAAAAGCGCCGCAGTGATCGGCGGGCTCACGGAGGACGCGAAGCAGCTGCAGGCGGCCTTCGAGCGCCGCCCCGATGCGCGTGGGGCGGTCCCGGTCGAGCCGCTGATCGAGGACGCCGCCGAGGCCGCCCGCGAGACCGGCGCTGAGACCGTCGCGGTCGACGTCGAACCCTGTGCCGCGCTGGCCGACGAGCGGCTCGCGACCGCGGTCGAGGAGCTCGCGACGAACGCGCCCGAACACGGCGCGAGCGCGGTCGAGCTATCGGCTCGCAAGGTCGACGGCGACGTCGAGATAACCGTCGCCGACGACGGTCCGGGGATCCACGAGTCGGAGAGCCGCGTAATTACCGGTCGGGACCCGGAGACGCAACTGGAGCACGCGAGCGGGCTCGGGCTCTGGATCGTCCGGGCGACCGCCGACGCGTTCGACGGGTGGCTGTCGATCGAGACGAGGCGTGCGGACGACGAGGGCGCGGGCGACGACGACACCGGCACGACGGTGACGATGGGGATTCCGGCGGCTTGACTGCCTCGTAGAAGGAGTCTGAAGAGATCTGCTTCTTGATCGATGGCGGGAGTGGGTATCGCGAATTGGTGAAACGGTTGTTTATAAGCGATCGAGTGATGTTTCTGGCGGCTATTTATAAGTCTCAGACAGCACGGTGAACACTTCCAAAGCCCCAGCAGCGAGGCGCGTCGCGCCTCTGGCAGCCGGCGGCGAAGCCGCCGGCGACTGCCCCGTTGAGTCCCACCCGACCGCAACCGCACAGCCTCACGCCTCCCCAACCTCGTCGCTGGCGGCTGTCGCCGCCAGCGACTCCCTCGCACCGTCGGTTCGCGGCCCTGTGGGCCGCTCACCGGGGCGCGCCACCGCAGTTGTTTATAAGCGATCGTCGCCGTCGCACATGGCTGTTTAAATACGGTATCGTCACCATCGAACTGCAACACTCACTCCCGTCATCGCTCACCGCGGTGTCAGGATTGGCTCCACCCGGATCAGGGGGGGATCACCTACCGAGGAGTTGACCGAGCCCGATCGTGTCCTGTCTGACTCCTCGGCAGCGATCACGCTACGTCGGCACCCACTGTTTAGGTCCCCCACGCCCTACGATTCGCATGGAGATCACCGGCCCGTGGGACCGCGAGCGCGTCGACGAGTTCCTCGACGAGGCGCGGGTCCCGGTCCGCATCGGCTGTCGCACCCCGAGCGACGCGCCGTGGATCGTCTCGCTGTGGTTCGCGTGGGACGGCGCGATCAACTGCGCGACGAGCGCGAGCGCCGACCTCGCCGCCTTCCTCGCGCACGACGATCACGTTTCGTTCGAGGTGTCGACGAACGACCCGCCTTATAAAGGTGTTAGAGGGCGGGGGCGCGCGACGGTGACGCCGGACGCGGACAAGGAGCTGTTGCGTACGCTGTTAGAGCGGTACCTCGGCGGCGTCGACAACCCGACCGGCGACCGGCTCCTCCGACCGGAACGCGAGGAGATCCGGGTGCGGATCGAGCCGGAGCGGCTGCACTCGTGGGACTACAGCGGGCGGATGGGGCCGAAAGAACGCTGACCACGGAGCAGGCGTGATGGATCGAGGTCGGGGTCGGAGCCTCAGCGACCGAGGTACCGCAGGTTCTCCGTCTCGACGCGGTCCGGAACCGCGTCGACCGCGCGCGGCACCCAGTCGTCGTGGCCGAGGGTGAGTTCGGTGTCGGGGTTGGACTCGGCGAGACTCGCGACGCCCTCGGCGGCCGCGACCTGCGCCGCACCGTCGATCCGCTCCGGGACCTCTGCGGTGAGCGGGTACGTCTCGGAGAGCGCGCGGGGGAAGGGACCGAACGGAGGTTTCACGCGCCACACCGCGTCGTAGTCGTGGTTCGACGGCGCGTCCGACTCGGTGAGGAGAAGGCGGTCGGGGACCGCGAGCCGCGAGAGTCGGTCGTGGTGCCGGCTGACCTCGGGGCGGCGGGCCGACTCGTGGGAGGTGTAGAAGAACGCGTCCTTCGAGACCGGGTCCGTCCGCTCCAGCTCGTCGGCGTGATCGAGGAGGATCCGGAACCCGTCGAGCATCGCGGGGTGACCGCGGGCGCGGCGGTCGACGAGTTGGAGGAGGTTCCCGGACCGGATCGCGGCCTTCACGCGGCGCAGCTCCTCGAAGGTGACGTGGAGGTTGTGCTCGGCGAGGAGCTGCTCCGCGGACTGGTCGGCGCCGTCCCCGCCGCTCCCGTCCATCTCTCGGAGCTCCGCGGGCGTGTACTCGGCGCAAACGGGACACGAGCAGGGGAAGTACTCCATGTCTTCGAGGTGTTCGGTCCCCGAGACCGTCAGGTACCGGCCGTCGCGGGCCATCAGCGCGTAGGCGGCCGAGTCGAACAGGTCGCAGCCGGCCGCGACCGCCAGCGCGAGCATCATCGGGTGGCCCGCGCCGAACAGGTGGACCGGGGCGTCGGGGTCGAGCCCGCGCTTCGCGGCGCGCACCGCTTCGACGACCTCGGCGTATCGGTAGGAGTTGAGGAGGGGGACCATCGCCCCGACCGGGAACACGTCCAGATCGGTCGCGCTCGCGTGACGTCCCGCCTCCTCGCGGAGGTCCGGGAACGTCGACCCTTGGACGGGAGCGTTGACGAGCATGTCGCCCGTCTCCGCGGCCTCCGCGTCGGTAAGGGCCGTCTTCGTCGTCTCCAGCTCGCGCTCGGCGCGCTCGCGGTCGACATCTGGGGGAGTGGGCACGTCGACCGGGGTGGCCACGTCGCTCCCGATCCGCCGCTGGAACTCGATGATCTCCTCGGTGGTCACGTCGATGTCGCCGTACTCGGCGAGCTGGAAGGAGCCGGAGTCGGTCATGATAGCGCCGTCGAACCCGAGGAAGTCGTGGAGCCCCTGATCGAGGACGCGGTCGCGGATCCGGTCGGTGCTCCGGATGATGTAGGAGTTAGTGATCAGCATCTCCGCGCCGAACTCCTCGGCGAGCCGCCGCGGCTCGATCGTGAGGACGTTGGGGTTGACGACCGGCAGGAGCGCCGGCGTCTCGACGGTCACCCCGGCGCGGGGGACCTCCAACCGCCCGATCCGCCCGGCGGCGTCGTGGTCCC
>Ga0208138_100555_pt1 | contig 14634 bp, 12 predicted proteins | sample AntRauMetaRauer3_FD_184786 | JGI IMG/M metagenome (GOLD analysis project Ga0208138, IMG submission 184786) | Saline lake microbial communities from Rauer Lake, Antarctica, in enrichment culture - Antartic Rauer Lake 3 Metagenome Rauer3 (SPAdes)... ...
AACGCCCCGAACGCCCCGAACGTCGCGGTGGCGGGCACCGCGGCGACCGCGATGGGGAACCGGATCGCCCAGTACTTTATCAGGTCCGCGACGAACGACGTTCGGGTACGCGAAGCGCCGTTGAAGCCGGCGAGCAGCGTGTAGGTCCCGCCGAGCGCCCAGTAGGTGACCGCCAGAATCCGCAGGTACAATACCGATAGCGACCGGCCGGTCGCGGTGAGGTCGGGCGCGAGGAGGTCGGCGATCGCGCCGGCGAACAGGAACTGGACGGCGCCGAGCGCGAGGAAGCCGACGACGACCAGTTCGGTGCCGACTATCGTCGTCCGCCGGGCGCGGTGCGGGGCGTCGGCGCCGAGATTCTGGCCGATCATCGACTGGGCCGCCTGCTGCATCCCGAGTGCGGGGACGACGGCGAGGGTGGCCACGCGCGCGCCGACTGTGTATGCTGCGACCCCGGCCGAGCCGCCGGCGATCGCTACGAGGCTCACCACGAGCACGCGAACCAGTTCGCTCACTCCGCGCTGGCCGCCGAGGGGAAGCCCGACTTCCACGACCTCGCGCACGACCGAGAGATCGACGGCGAACGCGTCGCGGGTGAGCCGAAAGGTGTCCCTGCCGATCCCCGCGGCGTACGCGAGTATGTAAACGAATCCGACGATGCCGGAGAGAACGGTACCGAGAGCCGCACCCGCGACGCCGAGTTCCGGGAGCGGCCCGACGCCGAAGATGAGCACGGGCGCCGCAACGAGGTTGACGAGGACGCTGACGACGCTCACGTGGAGAACGGCTCGCGTGTCGCCGTAGGCGGTGAAGCAGTTCTCCACCGTGTCGCCGACCGCACCGAGCGGGAGCACGGCGACGACGATCGCGAGGTACGTCGCGGTGGTGCCGGCGAGCGCCGGGTCCGCGCCGAGGAGTCGAACCAGCTCCTCCGGGTAGGCGACGACGGGGACCGCGATCGCTCCGGTGACCGCGAGCGCGACGAGCGCGCCGTTGACCGCGACCCGTCGCGCGCCCGCGTCGTCCTCGCCGCCGGCGCGCTGTGCGACGAGGATCTGTGTCCCGACCGCGGCGACGACCACCGCCGCACTCAGAAGCGACTGGATCGGAAGGCTGAGTCCGACCGCGGCGACCGCGTCCTCGCTCACCCGACCGAGCCAGAACGTGTCGACGAGGGCGTTCGCGACGTACACGAGGTTCTGCGCGACGAGCGGAGCCGCGAGCAGCAGGAGCACCCGTCCCACTGGCTCGTCCGTGATCGCCTCGCGGTCGACGTCGAACATCGAATAGTTCCGTATCTAATGGGGATAATAAAAGGGTACTGATGTTAGATAGCATACGGCTTGTAGCGCCGACTGCCGATCGGACCCTCACGTTTTTGCACTCGGCCGCCGTGGCTCCGGTATGCAACGCGGCCGTCGGAAGCCGGACTGGCTGAAGTCGCGTCCCCCGTCCGGGTCCCGGTTCACGGAGATCAAGGAGCGCCTCCGCGAGCGCGACCTCCACACGGTGTGTGAGGAGGCGAACTGCCCCAACATGGGCGAGTGCTGGTCCGGCCGAGACGGCCCCGGCACCGCGACGTTCATGCTCATGGGTGACCGCTGCTCGCGCGGGTGTAACTTCTGTGACGTGGAGACGGGCGGGATGGAGCCGCTCGACCCGGACGAGCCCGAGAACGTCGCGGACGCGGTCGCCGAGATCGGGCTCGACTACGTCGTGCTCACGTCGGTCGACCGCGACGACCTCGCCGACGGCGGGTCGGCGCACTTCGCCGAGACGATCCGCGCGATCAAGCGACGGGACCCGGAGATCCTCGTCGAGACGCTGATCCCGGACTTCCAGGGCGACCCCGAAGCGGTCGACCGGATCGTCGACGCGAGACCGGACGTGATCGCCCACAACGTCGAGACCGTCGAGCGGCTCCAGTGGCCGGTCCGGGACCGGCGGGCCGACTACGAACAGTCGCTCGCGGTGCTCGATCGGGTCGACCGCGAGTCCGAGGTTCACACCAAGACGAGCCTCATGCTCGGCGTCGGCGAGTACGACCACGAGGTGTACCGGACCCTCGGCGACCTCAGCGAGGTGGGCGTCGACGTGGTCACGTTCGGACAGTACCTCCAGCCCTCGCGTTCGCACCTCGACGTGTTCGAGTACGTCCACCCCGACGTCTTCGAGACGTGGCGCGCGGTCGCCGAGACGGAGTTCGACTTCCTCTACTGCGCCTCGGGGCCGATGGTCCGTTCCTCGTACAAGGCCGGCGAACTGTTCGTCGAGGCGCTGCTCCGGGAGGGGCGCTCACCCGAGGACGCACGGCGTCACGCGCGGGCCGCGGGCGGCGACTGAGGGCTGTCCACGCGCGACGCTCCGATCTCACGCCGACGCGACCAGTCGACGGAGCCGCGCCACGCGGGTCGCCGTCGCGGGGTGCGTCGCGCCGAGCCGCCCGGCCACCGAGGACTCCGCCACCGGGAGCACGTTCACCGCGCCCGTCGCCGCGGCGTGATCGCGGAGGTCGGCCGGCGGCCGCTCTCGGTCGATCGAGTCGTCGAGCCGTTCGAGGGCGGCCGCAAGCGCGGCCGGGTCCCCCGTCGCCGCGGCCGCCGCGCGGTCGGCCGCGAGTTCGCGGCCGCGCGAGAAGACGCCGAATCCGACGGCGGCCGTCGCGGCGACGGCCCTCCCGACCGGATCGAGGCCGACCGCGTCCGGGCCGTCGTACAGCTCTCCGACCGCGTGGACGGGAACGAGTAGCCCTGCCGCGAGGTCGAGGTCGCCGTTGGCGAGGTGAGCGAGTTCGTGGGCGAGGACCGCGTCGCGCTCGGCGGGCGACAGCGCCCCGAGGAGCCCCTCGCTCACGACGACGATCGGATCGCCGCCGTCGATCGAGACGAGGGGGTCCGCGGGCCGGTAGGTGGTGTACGCCAGCGGGGTCGCCGTCGGCCGAACGCGAACGCTCGGTTCCGGCACGTCGAAGCGGGCGGCGAGGCGGCGGCAGGACGCGGCGACCGCGCCCCCGTCGTTCACCGCTGTGATCGGTCGAGAGCCCGTGAGCAGCGCGCGCCGCTCCCGGCGAACGCCGCGGACGAGCGTCCACGCGACGCCCGGCCCGGCGACGGTCAGCGCGATCGCGGCGCCGACGACGGCGGCTCGGTTCAGTTCCGCCGCCGTCGCGTCCCCGCCGCTCCCCGCCAGTTCGAGCGCGAGCACGGTCGGGAGCGCCGCCACCGTGAAGATGGCGGCGACGAGGACGGCCGACAGCAGTCCGACCGCGAGGAGGGCGCGAACGGCGAGCGAGAGGCGGTGACGGAGACGCATCTATCGACGCTACTCGGGGCCGATCCATCAAGTGATCGCTCACGCCCGCGGTTCGGTCGGCGGGTGGACTGGGGGCCGACCCGATACTGCTGGCAACATGTTGTCATTTTCCCCCGTATTCCGTCTTCGGTACTTTTGTCGAAACAGCGAGTTATTTACCTCTCGGTATCTGACGCTGCGTCAGTGAGACGCACACATGGGAACAACTGAATCGTCGATCGTCGACTCGGCGCGGGCCCGGCCGGGGCTTCTCCTCGTCGTTCTCCTCGGCGGCCTGTTGCTCGTCGACCTCGCCGCGAAGCTCGCCGGACTCTCGCTCGGCCCGATCGGTGGGGCGCTCTCGGCCGATCGACTCGGCTCGAACCTCTGGAACGGAGTCGTGATCGGGCTCGTAATCGGGCTCGCCGGGATCGGCCTCTCGATGACGTACAGCATCCTCTCGTTCGCGAACTTCTCGCACGGCGACCTGCTCAGCACCGGGGCGTTCACCGGTTGGGGCGTCGCGTTCCTGATCGCCGGATTCGGCGATATCCCGGTTCGGGCACTGTTGACCGTTCGGGACGCCGGGAGCGCGACCGCCGGCGACATCGGAGCGCACATCCTCTCGACGCCGGTGGCGATCCTGATCGGCCTCGTCGCCGCCTTCGCGATCACCGCCGTCGTCGCGTTGGCGCTCGATCGCGCGTTCTACAAGCCGATGCGAGACCGTGACGGGATCTCGATCCTCATCGCGTCGATCGGCGCCGCGCTGATCGTCCGGTACGCGATCCAGTTTGTCTACGGCTCCGACCGGCGCGGCGTCACGGCGGCCATCGACGCCTCGAACCTGGCGTTCGACCCGCTCGGACTCTCCGTCAACGCCCACGAGCTGACGATCGCCGTCGCCGCGGTCGGGCTCATGCTCGCGATGCACTTCATGCTCCAGCGCACGAAGCTCGGCACCGCGATGCGAGCGATGGCCGACAACAAGGACCTCGCCCTCGTCACCGGTATTCCGGCCGAGCGCGTCGTCACCGCCACGTGGATCATCGGCGGCGGACTGGCGGGCGCCTCAGGGTACCTCTACGTGCTGCTCCGCGGCACGATCCAGTTCGACTTCGGCTGGCTGCTGCTCCTCTTGATCTTCGCGGCCGTGATCCTCGGCGGGATCGGCTCGGTGTACGGCGCGATCGCCGGCGGGCTCGTCATCGGGATCGTCTTCACCACCTCGACGGTCTGGATCCCGTCGGACTTCAACGAGGCCGCCGCCTTCGCCGTGATGATCACCATGCTCCTGTTGCGCCCCGAGGGGCTCTTCGGAGGTGTTTCGACCGCATGAGCGACGCTTCATCGTCGTCGACCGACGATCGACCCGAGAGCGCCACGGCCGCCCTGTTCGACGCCGCGCGCCGCAGTGACCTCGGGATCGTGCTCGGGACGCTGCTTCTCGTGTACCTCGCTGCGACCGTTCTCACCTTCACCGACGGGCTCAACAGCGTCGTCGGGCTGATGCGGACGCTGACGTTCCTCGGACTCGTGTACGCGCTCGCCGCGCTCGCGCTGAACCTCCAGTGGGGCTACGCCGGACTCTTCAACATCGGTGTGGCCGGGTTCATGGCCCTCGGCGTCTACACGATGGGGATCGTGGTGCGGTCTCCCGACCCAGCGTTCGGTCCGCCCGGCTTCGGGCTTCCGCTGCCGGTCGGCATCGTCGCCGGCATGCTGGTGGCCGCGGTCGTCGGCCTGCTCGCGGCGCTCCCGGCGCTGCGGCTCAAGGCCGACTACCTCGCGATCGTCACGCTCGGCATCTCGGAGATCATCCGTCTGTTCCTCCAGTCGAGCACGTTCGACACGTTCCTCAGGGACACGCTCGGCGTCGGCACGGGCGGCGGTGGCGGCATGGGGCTGCCACAGAACCCGGTCCGCGAGCTGTTCCTCGTCGACGGGCAGGCCGGAACACCGACGGCTCTCGGCGACCTCGCCTTCGGCATCCTCGGCGAGAGCGGACTCGGAATCGCCAACACGATCCTCATCGACTGGGGATACATCGCCGTGCTCGCCACCTTCGTGATCGGCTTTTACGTTCTGCTCGAACGGCTCGGCCGGTCGCCGTTCGGTCGAATGCTCAAGGCGATCCGCGAAGACGAGCTCGTCGCCGACTCGCTCGGGAAGAACGTGGATCTGATCAAGATCAAGGTGTTCGTCATCGGCTGCGCGCTGATGGGACTTGCCGGGATCCTCTGGTTCGGCAGCCAGGGTAACGTTTCGCCGACGCCGCAGTTCATGCCCGTCCTGACCTTCTACGTCTTTATCGCCGTCATCATCGGGGGATCCGGCTCGAACGCCGGCGCCGTCCTCGGCGGCATCGTCTTCGCGACGGTGCTGTTCGAGGGACCGCGCCGGGTCGGATCGTCGCTCAGGGATGTCATCGATGCCGAGACACCCTCGTCGTTCGCGGACGCAATCGTCACGCTCGACCCGACCGCGTTCCTCGCGTTCGCGACTGACAACATCGCACCGCTGCAGTTCGTCTTCCTCGGACTCATCTTGGTGTTCATCATGCACCGACGGCCCGACGGGATACTCGGTGACCGGATCGAGACGGCCGCGGCCGTCGACCTCTCGGAGCGCCCCAGCGGGGGTGAGGCCGATGAGTAGCGACATTCCGGACGCGTCCGACGTCGCTGACGGGGCAGACGCGACCGCGGCGTCGACCGACGAACCCGAGGCAAACGACAGCGCGGTCGAGGAGGCGGCAAAGCACGTCCCGTCCGGGGCAGCGCCGCTCCGGGTCGAGGGACTCGTCAAGCGCTTCGGCGGTGTCACCGCCGTCGACGGCGCCTCCTTCGAGGTCGAACAGGGGTCGCTGACGGGGCTGATCGGTCCAAACGGCGCTGGCAAGTCGACCACGTTCAACTGTATCACCGGCGTTCACGAGCCGACGGCGGGGTCCGTCTACTTCAAGGGCGAGGACGTCACCGGGCTCGAACCGTACCGGATGGCGCGGAAGGGACTCGTGCGGACCTTCCAGATCGCCCGCGAGTTATCAGAGATGACCGTGCTGGAGAACCTGATGCTCGCACCGAAAGGACAGATCGGCGAATCGGCGATTCGGTCGGTCACGCCCGGGCTCCGGGGCGAGGTCGTCGCACAGGAGGAGGAGATCCGCGAGCGCGCCTGGGAGACGCTCGACTTCTTCGAGATCGACCACCTCGCGACCGAACACGCCGGCAACCTCTCCGGAGGCCAACGGAAGCTCCTGGAGATGGCCCGTGCGCTCATGACCGACCCGGAGGTGGTCCTGCTCGACGAGCCGCTCGCGGGGGTCAACCCCACGCTGGAGGAGAAGCTCCTCGACCGGGTCCACCAGCTGCGCGAGGACGGCTACACGTTCCTCCTCGTCGAACACGATATGGACGTTATCATGAACAACTGCGAACACGTCATCGTCATGCACCAAGGCAGCGTTCTCGCCGAGGGGACCGGCGACGAGATACGGAACAACGAACGCGTCATCGAGGCGTACCTGGGGGAGGACATATGAGCGTCGAGGAGGCCGACTCCGTCGATGAAAACGCTGTCGACGAACCCCCCGTCGACGAATCTGCCGACTCCGACGACACACCCGTCGTCGCCGACGTCGATGCCGGAACGACTCACACGCTCGACGGCGAGGCGATCCTCCGGCTCCGCGACCTCGACGCTGGCTACGGCGACCTGCAGATCCTCTCTGACGTCGACCTCGACGTCGCCGACGGGGAGTACGTCACCATCGTCGGCCCCAACGGAGCCGGCAAATCGACCGTGATGAAGACCGTCTTCGGGCTCACGACGTACATGGACGGCACCGTCGAGTTCGAAGGCGAGCCGATCCACGGGCTCGCGCCCGAGCAGATCATCCGCGAGGGGATCGGGTTCGTCCCGCAGACCGACAACGTGTTCCCGGGACTGAGCGTGCGCGAGAATCTCGAAATGGGCGCGTACATTCTCGACAGCGTCCCGGAGGACCGAATCGAAGACATTTACGACCGCTTCCCGATCCTCCGAGAGCGGAGCGATCAGAAGGCAGGGACGCTTTCGGGCGGCCAGCGGCAGATGGTCGCGATGGGGCGGGCGCTCATGCTCGATCCGGACCTGCTGCTGCTTGACGAGCCCTCCGCGGGGCTCGCGCCCGACCTCGTCGCCGACATGTTCGATCGGATCGACCGGATCAACGACTCGGGAACGGCGGTACTCATGGTCGAGCAGAACGCCAAGGAGGCGCTCCGACGCTGTGACCGCGGCTACGTCCTCGTCAACGGCGAGAACCGCTACACCGACCGCGGCGAGGTGCTGCTGGCCGACGAGGACGTGCGGAAGGATTTCCTCGGCGGTTGACATCCTCCCCGCGCTAAAGCGCGAGGATTCCCAAGCGTTGGGATATTAGGGTTTGCAACCCACTTGTTCGCTCGGTGCGAAACGCCCCGAGGTTTGATTGAACAGGTAGGCTACTGGCCGTGCCAAACGACCGTTACTCATATCCCCCGTCGGAGGATTCTGAGTTATCTTTCTGCGAATGTTTACCGCGCCATTCACGTCTGCGTTCATCGTCGCTCCGCACGATTCACAGACGTACAAGCCACGCTCCACGCGATTCGCGTCATACTTTCGCCCACAACACGAACACGTCTTGCTCGTGTCTCGCTCGCTCGTTCGGTCAACGAGAATACCGTGTTCCTCCGCCTTGTATTCGAGCAACGTGGTGAAGCGGTCGAACGCCCACCCATGAAGTTTCTTGTTCCCACGCTGACCCCAGTTCCGCGAGCCACCGTTCTCATCTTTACGAATCTGGCTCAAGTCGCCAACAGCGATGCGACCGACCTCGTGGTCGATGCACTGCTCAACGACGTGTTTGGCGAGCGCGTGCAGGAAGTGGTCTTTCCGACGCGAGAGTTTCTGACGGGCACGGAGCGCACGGCGTGACGGGCCGTTCTCGCCTTCCGTATCGTACTCGTCGCGGGTGAAGTAGTGCTTGTCCTGCTTGAGAACGTTCCCCGGATACAACTCTGCGCCTCTATCATCGTAGGCGATGGCGAGGTAGTTGCTGATACCGAGGTCGATACCCGCCGTGTTGTCGCCGGGTGCGTCCTCGACAGGGATTTCGACCTTGCAGACGAGGTGGAGTTCCCAGCGGTCGCCGTTCCACACGGCTCGGACTTGCTGGATGGTCTCCACGGTCACGTCCGGTCGCGTCTCGTACTCTGCGAGGATGAAGTCGGAACGGTGAGTCTTCAGGTTGAAACCTTTGCTCAGGCGGAGTTTGTTGTGCTTGGAGTCATGTTTGATGCCGTTCTGTTTCCACGTCACGGTGGAACGCGGGTGTTCGTCGCCTCGCTTTCGGTAGCCGGGTGGATTCGCGTCTGTGTCGCCGTTCTTGCGCTTTTTGAACCAGCCGTTGAACGACTCAGCGAGTTCTTCAAGAACGCGCTGACTTGACTGAGAATGTAGGTCACTGTATCGTTCGTGGTCTTTTAATTCGCGCTTGAGATCGGCTTCGGACGGAATCTCACCCGTGTCATCCCATTCTTGTTGGGCGTGGTAGCGGGCGACGTTCCACAGTTTCGAGGCTGAGTGCCCGCAGTCATCGAGGTCGTCACTCACCTGTGGGTGGTTGACGATTTTCGCTCGATAGGTGCGAGTTGTCTCCAGCATCGGACTGTGTTCATAAGCACTTATGAAGAATTGTGTATTAAGAGTAACAACTGGCGCGTGGAATATCCGGTTGTGCCATCGAGCGTGGTTAGTGGAGGAGTTGTCGGCTGTATCCCCGCCCTGAAGGGCGGGTTTTTAGCCTTGAAACTTCCATAATCGGTTCACCGGCTCTGGTGAAATCTCCTTCTTCAGACACACGTTTTGATCGACGGCGGCAGTTGATGTTGCAGATCGGTGGGGACGAACGGTATTCATACAGCCGTGAACGACGACGACGGTGCGAGGGAGTCGCTGGCGGCTGATGCCGCCGTCGTCCTCGCTGCTGGGGCTTTGGAGGTGTTCACCGTGCCGTCTGAGACTTATAAACAGCCGACAGCAACACCACTCGATCACGTATAAATAACCACTCAACCGAGCTACGCCACCCACTCCAGCTATCGATCGCCGCTGTGTCTGTACCGACCGGAACCGGATCGGAATGTGTTGCCCGCTGCGGATTTCAACGAAGCCTCTTAGACCAGCCCGACCGCGCCGAGCACCGCGAACAGCGCGTCGCCGTACGTCAGCGAGACGACCAGCCCGACCGCCATCGGGACGACGAACGGCATCCCCGGCGACACCAGCACGCGGTCCTTTCGGGCGACGACCGCCAGCCCGCCGCGAAGCGTCTCGGCGTCGGTTCCGTACGCGCCGTGGTCGATTTCCTCCAAGAAGCGCTCGGCGGCCCAGGGGTCGGCCGTGACCGATTCGCCGTCGACTCCAGTCACCGCTCCCCCGTCCGTCCGCGGTCCGACGTGCGTGCCGCCGTCGGTCGGGTCGTGCGTTTCACCGACGCTGTCGGGGTCGCGGAAGCGGTCCGGATTCTCGCGCAGGTCCGCGAGCGTCGCCCCACGCCAGCGCAGGTACATCCGGAGCGCGTCCAGATCGAGCCCGTTCCGGGTCGACCCCGCGTCGTCCTCGAACAGGCGCCCGTGCCGGTCCGGCAGCGAGTCGGTCGCCACCGGCCGCGCGAAGAACATCGTCGCCGAGCGCTCCCCGCGGAGGAGGTTGATCCCACCGAGCCCGACCGGATACGCGAGTCCGAGCAGGACCGTGTTCGTGAGCACGGTCAGCGAGAACACGCCGAACTGGGTGTCGACGAGCGGGAGGATCAGCCCGGCGACGGCGTACTCCGGGAACGTGGGAAACAGGATCGCGATCGCGATCAGCGCCTTCGCGTCGGCCCCGCCGAATGCGCCGAGGTACCAGAACGCGTAGCCCAGCGGCGCGACGAACAGCAGGCTGATAGCGACCCGTACCGCGAATCGAACCCCCTCGAACCCCGTGAGGGGCCATCTCGTCGCAATCTCCCAGGCCAACAACAGCGCCCCGAACGCGTACAGCGGCGGCCACAGCCGGTTCGGGAGGCGTCGAGTCCGGACGTCCCGCAGGGCCGCCCACGCGAAGACGGGGACGACGAACAGGCGGAGGGCGTCCGGCAGCGTCGCGAACATGTCACCACGGCCGGCGCGGGCGCAATTAGGCGTTCGGGTTCGGGTATCGCAATCGATAGCGCGGGGACGGTCGGCACCGGAGCGCAGGGACGGTCGGCGCCGGGGCGCGAGCCGAACCGCCGGTGCTTTGTGAGCTCACCCACGACCGGCGAGCGATGCGCCGCCGCCTCGGAACCAGTCTGTACGCCGGGCTCCTCTTTACGGTCCTCGGTGCGATCGCGTGGGCCACCGGCCAGCCGTTCGTCTTCCCGAGCCTCGGGCCGTCGGCGTTCCTGCTCGCGTTCGACCGACGGAGCGAGCGCGAGCGCGCCGCCCGGATCGTCGGAAGCCACCTCATCGGCGGCGCCGCCGGGCTCACAGCGTGGTGGCTGATCGCGGCCGGGGGGAGCCTCACCGCGACGCCGCCCGCGTTCTCTCCTGCGGGATTCCGGCTGGCCGCGAGCGCGACCGTTTCGCTCGTGGCGACGAGCTGGGCGATGATCGCGACCGACGCGGTCCACGCGCCCGCCTGCGCGACGACGCTCATCGTGTCGCTCGGCCTCCTCTCGACCCCGACCGAAGTGGCGATCATCGTCGCGAGCGTGAGCGTGCTCGTTGGCTTTCACGCCGGCGTCATTCTGGTGTTCAAGCGGATCGTGGGCGACGCACATCCCCTCTACCGGTCCGAGGAGAACTGAACGCCGCGCTCAGTCGGCCGGCCGCTCCGGTCGCTCCGCCCGCCGGTCGAAGACGGACAGCACCGGCTCGGGGTCCGCCAGCCCCGGGATCCGGTACTCGTCGTCGCGGAGTTCGATCACGACGGTATCGGTTCCGAGCCGTCGGTCGAGCCACCCGCGTTTCACTCGCAGGTCGATCTCATCCCACGGCTCGACGCGCCACAGGGCCGTATCGAACAGCCGGTCATAGGCGACGAGCGCGTCGTCGCCGACGCGGTACTCCACGGTGCCGTACCGGAGCCAGTAGTTGATACCGAGGAGCAGCGTCGGGAGCGCGACGCTGCCAGCGAGCAGGAGTGCGACGACGGGCCACACCTGGCCGGTCGCAAACAGGAGCGCAGCGAGCAGACACAGAGCACCGAGGTACGCGACGCCCGGGTGCTGCGGAGCGGTCGCGATTCCCCCGATCAGCCGGCTGCGGAGGGTCGGACGCACCCGCCGCGGCGCTTCCGGGAGCGGGTCCTCGATCGGGTCGTCGGCGGGTGGGTCGTACGCCCACCCGATTTCCAGCGGCGACGATTCGTCGAAGGCGGCGAGCCGGTCGCGATACAGTCCCGTGAGGTCGAAGGCGGCCTTGACACCGACGATCCCGACGAGGAGCGGGAGACCGACAGCGCCGGGATCGACCGCAGACAGCTCGGCGTCGGTCTCCATCGTCGCCGCACCGATCAGCGTGACGGCGAAGATCCCTCCGACCGCCACCGCGCCTGCCCTGAAAAAGACGCCCTGAATCGCGGTCTGCGCGCTGTGCTCCCGGTACTCGCCGTTATAAATGTAGTCGACGAGGGTCGTCGCGCCCTCGGTCGCGAAGATCGCGAGCGCGGCGAGCGTCACCGAGTCGAGCGCGGCGGGAGCGAGCGCACCGTCGACGGCGACGCCGACGGTGACCATCCCGGCGACGAGCCACACGCCCGCGAGGACCGGGACGATGACCGGGAGCACGAGGAGCGTCGAGAGCCGGATCCGGAGATCAGTTCCCGGAACGGGGATCTCGGCGCGCCTCGCCGCGAGCGGTCCGATGATCAGCCCGCCGGGGTCGATCTCCGAGGGCCGCCCGGCGAACAGCGCGCGGACGATCGCCCAGAACGACGTGATCCCGAGTTCGAACCAGTAGAGGAACACCAGCGCGCCCGCGTTCCAGCCGAGCGCGACGACGCCGACGAGCGGAAGGAGGTTCGAGACGAGCAGCGCGACCGACCGGGGACGGCGCCCCCGAGCGAGGGCTCGCAGAGACGAAACGTGGTCGGTGGAGGGCATTCGTTCGAGCGATCCGGGTCCGGATTTATAAGTGGTCGGTGCGGGTCACCGCGCCGGTCCCGCGTCGCGGTGGAGGTACAGGTACGCGAGCACCGGAACGATCGTGAACACGAGTGTCGAGAGGCCCCAAAGAACCGCGTAGCGGCTCCCGCGCGCCCTCGCGTCGCGGTAGATCCACACCGCGGCGGCGACGACGACGCCGTAGATCACGAGCGTAAGCGGAAGCGACCACGGGAGGGCGACATCGAAGAGACTCATGGTACCCCGGTGAGATCCGCGGCCATCACGAAGTCGGGTTCGGCCGCCACTGGGACCCGGTTCGCGCCGGTGTCGCTCACGTGTTCGACCGTCTCGGGGATTAACACCCGGACCGCGTCGGCGTCAACCGCGGCGGCGTCCGCGGCGATCGCGTCGTACAGCGCCCCCGCCGCGTCGACGTCGCGCCACGCGGCGGCGCCGTAGGTCGCGGTCCGGGTCGTCTCGCCGTCCGCCTCGCGCTCCGCCACGCGAGTCCGGACCGCGAACCCGGTGAGCGCGTCCGCGGAGCCGACCGCGAGCAGCCGGTCCTCGTCGGCCGCGGTCGCGAGTCGCTCGCGGGTGAGCGCTGAGCAGGCCCACGGCTCGTCGGGATCGAGCGCGAGCCCGCGCAGGTGGTCGCGAGCGTCGCTGTCGCGCCAGAACGCCCACGCCGCGTTCGGGTCGGGATCGGCGAGGGCGTCGAAGTCGGTCGCACCCACATCGGACGCGTCCGGCCCCGGCTCCGCGAACCGGAACTCCGTCGCGGGCTCGAAGCCGACCGCACGCGACTGTCCGAGCCCCATGATGTTCCACGAGAACACCATGTTTCGACACACCCGCGCGCCGCGCTCTCGGGCCCAGTCGAGTGCGGCCTCCGAGAGCGCGGTCCCGACGCCGAACCCGCGCGCTGCGGGGTCGACGCGGATCCCCTGTCCCCACGCCTCCCACTCGGAGAGCAGGACGCCCTGGATACAGCCGACGACCGCCTCTTGGTTGCCCGGGGCGGCCGCGCCCGCGCCGTCGCCCTCGACGAGGGTGTCGCCCTCGGCGCGGTCGTCGCGCTCCGCGATCGCGTCGCTCTCGGCCACTGCTTCCGGCGGCAGCGTCGCGACGAAGGTGCCGCTGTCGGGGTCGTCGGACGCGGCCCACTCGGGGAACACGCGCGGGATGTAGTCCTCGTGGCGCTCACCCCACGTGTCGTGCGTGAACGCGGCGATCGCGTCGGCGTCGGCGGGGCGAGCCTCGCGGACGACGGGAGCGGAAGACGATTCCGCGTCGGGGGTCATCATCGCCAGGGTTGCGACTCCTCAGTCAACTCGCCGGCGAGGTCCCGACTCATCGCCTCGGCGGGGTCGGACAGGTTCGCGAGCGCCCACATTAGCTTCACCTTCGCGGTACCGGGGAGGGTGTCGCCCGCCTCGACGACGCCGGCGTCGAGCAGGTCGCGGCCGGTGTCGTACACCCGGTCGCAGACGCGGCCGGCGAGACACTGGCTCGTCATCGCGACGACGGTCCCGCCCTCGATCAGCTCCTCGATCCGGGGAATGAGGTCGGTGTGGACGTGACCGAGCCCGGTCCCCTCGATCACGACGCCGTCCTTGTCGTCGAGGTAGTCCCACGCCGCCGGGTCCATGCCGGGCGTGAACTTCACCAGTTCCACGTCGCCGTCGAGGTCGGACGCGAGGTCGACGCCGGCGTCGTCTTCGCCCGCGTCCTCCCCCCGCGGGAGCGGCTCGCGGGTCCACTCGATGGCGGCGTCGGCCGCGTCGCCGTCGGCGCCCGCCTCGGCCGCGGCCTCGTAGTCGATGCGGCCGAGCGGTTTGGCGCCGACCGTCTCGAACGCGTCACGCCGGGAGGTGTGGTTCTTCCGGACGCGGGTGCCGCGGTGGAGCGCGCAGGCGTCGTCGGACTGGGTCGCGTGCATGCAGACGAGCGTCTCGGCGTGGTCGGCCTTCGCGGCCTCGACCGCGCACACCGCGTTGATCACGTTGTCGGAGGAGGGCCGGTCCGCCGAGCGCTGGCTCCCGGTGAACACGATCGGGACCGGCGAGTCGAGCATGAACGAGAGCGCGGACGCGGAGTACTGCATCGTGTCGGTGCCGTGCATCACGACGACGCCGTCGGCGCCGGCGGCGATCTCCTCGCGGACGGCCTCGGCGAGCTCCTGC
>Ga0208138_100561_pt1 | contig 14515 bp, 15 predicted proteins | sample AntRauMetaRauer3_FD_184786 | JGI IMG/M metagenome (GOLD analysis project Ga0208138, IMG submission 184786) | Saline lake microbial communities from Rauer Lake, Antarctica, in enrichment culture - Antartic Rauer Lake 3 Metagenome Rauer3 (SPAdes)... ...
CCGGTACGAGATCGGCGAGACGACCAAAAACGGGATCCGGGCGACGACCGTCGACGTGCTTCTCGACGGCGACGACGACGATCACGATCACACTCACGGTGACGGTCACAACCACGGCCACAGCCACAACCACGGCGACGGTGACGGCCACGGCCATGCTCATGAGCACGGTCATTCCCATGAGCACGACCACTCTCACGATCAGAGCCACCACCACTCTCACGATCACGCCGAGTCCGAACACGCCGAGGGGGCCGGCGTCCACCGCAGCTACCCCGAGGTCGTCGCGCTCGTCGAGTCGATGGATCTTCCCGAATCCGTCGAGTCGGTCGCGCTCGACGCCTTCGAGCGGCTCGGTCGCGCGGAGGCGTCGGTCCACGGCACCGAACTCGACGAGACCCACTTCCACGAGGTCGGCGCGGATGATGCCATCGCCGACGTGGTCGGCGCGGCGCTGCTGCTCGACGACCTCGATCCCGAGCGGGTCGTGACGACACCGGTCGCGACGGGCGGCGGCGAGGTCGAGATGAGCCACGGCGTCTACCCGGTCCCCGCACCGGCGACGACCGAAGTCGCGGCTGGCGCCGATTTCTCGGTAGTCGGCGGGCCGATCGACCGCGAACTACTCACGCCCACGGGCGCCGCGATCCTCGCCGCAGTCGCCGAGGGCGTCGACGCGATCCCCGACCTCGACGTCGACGCCACCGGCTACGGGGCGGGCGACGCGACCTTCGAGAACCACCCGAACGTGCTCCGGGTGCTGGTCGGCGAGGGGCGCGAGCCGGGCGCTGAGGATCACGGCGACGACGACCACCACACCCACGGTCTCGTCCATGACGACATCGCCGTCCTCGAAACGAACCTCGACGACGCCGCTCCCGAGGTGCTCGGGGGGCTTCAGGAGACCCTCAAGCGCGCTGGCGCACGCGACGTGACGATTGTCCCGACCACGATGAAGAAGTCGCGTCCGGGCCACCTCGTGAAAGTGATCTGCAAGCCGGACGACGCCGAGGCGATCGCGGAGCGGCTCGCCCGCGAGACGGGGACCCTCGGCGTCCGCCACTCCGGCGCGAGCCACCGGTGGATCGCCGAGCGCGACTTCGAGACGGCGACGCTCTCGATCGACGGCGACGACCACGAGGTGACGGTGAAGATCGCTTCGACCGCCGCCGGCGGCGTCTACGACGTGAGCGCCGAGTACGACGCCGCTGCCGAGGTCGCCGAGACGACTGGGCTCCCGATCCGGGACGTGCTCCGCCGAGCGGAGCGAGCGGTTCGCGATCGGCTCGATGGGGAGTAGACGCTGACTGGGGCGGCCCAGTCACCCCGGCGGGTCGAGCCGCTCGACCTGCTCCGGTTCGACGCCGAATCCACCGGCCAGTCGGTCGGCAACGCAATCGGCGACGCGCTCGGTAGGTCGGTTCGTGCCCGGGACCGACAGGGTCGCGACCGCCTCGACGGTCGTGTCGTTGAGTCCCGGTTGGAGGCCGGCGATCGACAGGTCCTCGACGTCGACGCCGTCGACTCGCTCCAGTTGCGTGCGGACGCCGGCGGCGAGATCGCCGGCGGCGGCCTGCGAGACGCGCACCGTCACGGTCGCTTCCACGGTCTGCGTATGGATGGCTGCTGCCATAGCCCCTCGCCGCGAGTCGAACGCGGCGCGGACCGGTCCGCGGCCTCGAACGCCAGTCCGCCGTCGACGGACCCAACGCTCGCGAGGGGGTACGGTCGCGTCCGGTGACCGGCAGTCGGCGGGCGGCGGGCAACACAGCGACGGCTGGAGAAGTCGGGATACGGTCCGTCCCGCGGGGAACTCCCCAGCCGACGCGCGTCACGCGGTCGGGCGGACGGACCGTGTCTCCGGAGTCCCGTAGCCGTTCCAGCCGAGGTGTGCGCCGCTGACGAGGGCGGCGGACGCCGAGTCGGTGGAACGGAAGCGGGTCATACGTGGACTCCGGCGGCGCAAAGCGCCGTTACCGATTCGGTATGCCGGGTAGTTATTAAATCTATGGCGACCGTGTGAACCGATACCGATTCGCTTACACATGGTGGTCGACCCCACCGGGTGTCGGCCGCGAATCCCGCGCAGATGACCCATATCGCCCGGTTCCGGCGAGGGCGAGACGACAGGCCTATGACGAACGCCCGACCAGTTGCGCGTAAGCAGCCACCGTCATGATCGAGCGAATCCACACGTCGGACGTCGAACCGGACGCGGACGAGGTCGCCATCGCGGGCCACGTCCACGAGATCCGCGACCTGGGAGGCCTCGTCTTCCTCATCGTGCGCGACCGCGAGGGGCTCATCCAGATCGTCTTCAAAGAGGAGCGCGAGCCGGAGCTGTTCGAGGCCGTCCAGGACGCCGGTGCCGAGGACGTGGTCCGCGTCGTCGGGAAGCCCGTAGAGAGCGATCAGGCCCCCGGCGGCGTCGAGATCGCGCCCACCGAGTACGAGGTCATCGACGAGGCCGACTCCCCGCTTCCGCTCGAGATCTCGAAGGATATCGAGGTCGACCTCTCGACTCGACTCGACAACCGCGCGCTCGACCTCCGCAAGCCGGAGACGCTCGCGGTGTTCACGCTGCGCTCGAAGCTGATGACGGCGATGGAGGAGTGGTTCGATGACGAGGGGTTCGTCGACATCAAGACGCCGCTCATCTCGAAGGGCGGCGCCGAGGGCGGCGCCGAACTGTTCCCGATCCTCTACTACAACCAGGACGCGTTCCTGTCGCAGAGCCCCCAGCTGTACAAGCAGATGCTGATGGCGTCGGGCTACGAGGCCGTCTACGAGACGGGCACCGCGTTCCGCGCGGAGGACTTCGCGACCTCCCGACACGTCTCCGAGATCTCGATGTTCGACGTGGAGCTCGCGTACATCGACGATCACGACGACGTGATGGACGTACAGGAGGAGTCGCTGCGCCACGCGCTCCGCGCGGTCGCCGAGAACGCCGAGCGCGAACTGGACCTGCTCGACGTCGACCTCGACGTGCCCGAGGACGACTTCCCCCGGATCACCTTCGACGAGGCGCTCGACCTCCTCGAAACCGAGTTCGGGCACTTCCCGGACGACCCGACCGATCTCGACACGAAGGGTGAGAAGCTGCTCGGCCAGCACTTCGAAGAGCAGGGTCATCCCGCGTTCTTCGTCGTCGGCTACCCCGACGAGAAGTTCTACTACATGCAAGACGTCGAGGGCGACGACATCGCCTCGCGGAAGTTCGACCTCATTTATAAGGGTCAGGAGCTCTCCTCGGGCGGTCAGCGCGAACACGACGCCGATCGCATGGTCGAGGTCATGGAGGAGGAGGGCGTCGAGACGGCCAACTTCGAGTTCTACATCGAGGCGCTCAGCTTCGGCACGCCGCCCCACGGCGGCTACGGGCTCGGGATCGACCGACTCGTCCAAAAGGTCGCCGACCTCGACAACATCAAGGAGGCGATCATGTTCCCGCGCGACCCGAACCGGCTGGAGCCCTAACCGGGCCGACGGCAGGCGAATCGGTCGCCGCGCGAGCCGGTCGCCGCGTGCGCGGAATCTCTTTCCTGATGCGGTCCGCGACCGACGACGCAGCCGCGGCTGTCCGCTCTGTTCTTTTATAAGTAGCACTCAATCTCGCCGGAACGGCGCCGTCGAGCCGGCTACCGACAGTTAAACCGAGTTAAATCGAGTGCAACTCGGCTGAACGGCTTGGGGTATTAAAGGTTATAGCGGTCCGAGCGGGAACCGTCATGAACGCGATCCGAACGACACTGATCGCGGCGCTCGCCGCGGTGGTACTGATCGGGACCGGGGCTGCCGCCGGCGCAGTCGCGGCGACGCCCGGCCCGGACGACGCCTCGGGAGACGCGGGACCGCCGAGCGACCTGCCGGATCAGGTGCCGAATTTCGTCGGCGACGTCCTCGATAGTGTGAACAACTTCCTCTCCGGCAGCGTCGACGACCTCGGCGAGACCGTGAGCGACGTCGCCGGCGACGGCGCCGGTGCGGGCAACGGCGGCGCTGGTGCGGGCGACGAGGAGGCGGCGTAACGTGACGGACCGCACGCCCGATCTCGACGCCCTCGACCGCCGGACGTACCTGCAGGCGACCGGCGCGGCGGCGCTCGGTGCGGCCGGTCTCGCCGGCTGCGTCGGACGCGCGACCGGAACGCTCGCGACCGCCGTCACCGACCAGCCCGCCGACATCGCCGACTTCGAGTCGCTCGTGGTCACGATCGAGGGGATCTGGCTCGGCCCCGAGGGCGCCGAAAGCGGCGAAGACGGGAACGCGACCGACGACGAGAACGCGACCGACGGAAACGTGACCGACGGCGACGATACCGCCGATGGCGCGGGCGGGAACGAGACCGACGCCGAAGACGGGAGCGACGAGGACGACGACGGCCCCGCCGGCCGCGAGTACCTTGAGTTCGACGAGTCGCAGGAGGCCGACCTCGTCCAGCTCCAGAACGGCGAGACACAGCTGATCGACGAGCGCGAGCTTTCGGTCGGGACGTACCGGTTCCTCCAGTTGGACGTCTCGAACGTCGACGGCACGCTCGCCGAGGGCGGTGAGGCTGAGGTCGACCTCCCGGGGAACGCGCCGCTGACGTTCAACGCGGAGTTCGACGTGCGCGAGAACACTCGAACAGTGTTCACCGCCGACTTCGCCCCGGTCCGTCGCGGGAACGGGCGGTACCTCCTGCGACCGGTTCCGAGCGGGATCTCGGTCGACTACGAAGAGACGGACGGCGACGAAAGCGGTGATAGCGGCAACGAGACGGCGTAGTCGGCGACGCGTCGCGTTCCCCTCGGTCCCTCGTTGAAGCCGCGGTCCGGTTGCAGTCTGACTACGGTCCGACTGCGATCCGGCCGCGGTTTCGGGGTCAGGGCTGGGAGCGGTCCCGGGATTCGGGGACCAGGGGAATGCACGCTCGCATCGGTCCCCCGTTGGAGGCACACGACCCGTTCGATCGTCCCGCCGCAGTTCGACGCGCCGGGACGCTCGGGTTTCGTTCGGCCCGACGAACTGAAACGACACGCGCCATACCCACGCCGATCACGCGGTCGGCGACGCGCGATCACTTATAAATGTTCGATACAACGGTCCGACGAGCAGCAGCGCTCCGAGCCCGGCCATCGCGACCAACACGGTCGGATCGATCGAGACAGTGCCGCCGTTCGCGAGTCGGTCGACGGAGACGCCGATCGCGACGCCGATGACCGCCCACGGGAGCTCTCCGAGCGCCGTGCCGACGAGCAGCGATCGGACCCGGATCCCGGACCCGCCGGCGGCGATCGAGACGGCGTCCGAGGGGACCGGCAGCAGGCGGGTCGCGGTGACGGCCCGAACGCCACCGGTGGCGTCGGCCAGCCGCTCGCCCGCGCCGCAGAGTCGGTCGGCGATCCGCGAGCCATCGCGGGCCCGAACGCGCCCGGCTCGTGCGAGCCAGTACGGCGGGAGCGCAGTCGCGACCATCGCAGCGACGCCGATCGGAACCCCGGCCCACCCGTACCCGAAGCCGGCGACGACGGCGAGTAGCGTCGTCGGCCACGCGAGGAGGGGCCTGATCGCCGTCAGCGCGACCAGCGCGGCGCCGAATCGGATCGGGTCGTCGGCGAGCCACGACAACGGAGCGAGCACGGCGTCGGGAGAGAGAACCCACGCGACCGCGGCGAGCGCGGCCAGCGCACCCCCTCCGAGGACGTACCCGACGACACCGGTTCGGCGAGTCACGAGCGGTCGTGCTCCCTCGGGCGATAAACGCTTTGTGGAGCGTCTCGGATCTCAAACGACCTCACTCCTCGATGAACTCGCGACGAAACTCCGCCGAGAGGTGCTCTCGCTGCCACGCCTCGATCGCGGACTCGTCGAGCAGGCTCGCCCAGAGTGCGAGCAGGCCGGCTGCGAACGCGACACCCGGAAGGATCAGTACGGCGGCGTCGACGAACAGCCCCGGTCGGAAGAGGAAGAGGGCGATCCGGTCCCGGAACGCGTCCCACGCCGGCCCGAACGCGGCCCACCGGAACGCGGGCGGGACGAGCGCCACGGTCGCGACCGGGTAGACGAACGCGTCGGTCACCGGCCCGCCCCTGCCGCGCACGAATGCGGCGACGTAGAACCCCCAGCAGACCAGCGACGCGACCGCGGACGCGACCCGCCGGGGGCCGTCCGGCGCCCCGTGGTCGAGGGCGCCCAGCCCGAACAGGAGGGCGGCGGCGCCGACGTAGCCGAGCAGACAGGCGATCGCGCCGCCGCCGACGACGGCGGCGTGGTCGGTCCGCGACTGGTTCGCGAACGGGGCCAATCCGATCGGGAGCGACATCGGCGGGAGATGTGGTCGACTGGCGGTTGAAGGTTGCGAGTCGGTCAGGCAGATCGAATCGGGACACTGGGGTGTCTCAGGCTCGCTCGCTCACGATAGCTTTCCGAGCGCCGCGAAGAAGTCAGAGGGGGGGCCTGCGATCCGCATCGGCGGAGTCGTTCGCTCGACGGTCACCTCGATCGGGGCGGGAAGAGTCGTCGCGTTCCGCCCGTCGCTGGCGACGACGACCTCCTCGACGCCCTCGACCGCCACGGTCACGGTCGCGTCCGCGTCGACCACGAGCGGGGGCATCCCCTCGTCGGCGACCATCTCGTTGACGACGAGCCCGCTCACCGCAGGGTGGACGAGCGGTCCACCCTCCGAGAGGTTGTACGCGGTCGAGCCGGTCGGCGTCGCGACGAGGACGCCGTCGGCGTGTCCCCCGGCGTACCGGCTCCCGTCCACGCGGACCTCGTAGTCGATTCCGGCGCCGGGGCCGCGTCGGGCGCCCTGGATCACGACCTCGTTGGCGGCGGGGACGGAGGTCCACTCGTCGGTTCGGGCGGCGAGCCGCGGCGCCTCTCGCACGTTCATCTCGCCGCGGTCGAACGCCTCAACCTCGGAGACGACGGCCTCTTCGGCAGCCTCCGGGGGGACGGCGTTGAGGAAGCCGACCTCTCCGAGGTTGACCCCGACAATCGGGGTGTCACCGGCGTTGCGCGCGACGAAGAGGAACGTCCCGTCGCCGCCGACCGCGACCGCGAGGTCGCAGTCCGCGAGGGCGTCGACGTCGCGACCGGCCGCCGGCTCGCCGAGCGCATCGGCGGTCTCCGCGTCGAGCCAGACGGACGCCCCGGCGTTGGCGACCGCGTCGCGCAGCTCGTCGGCGACGGCAACCGCGCTCTCGCTCCCCTTCCGCGCCACGATTCCGACCTCCATGCGCCACCGATTCTCGCCGTCGGACAAAAGGATGCGGACATCGAGCCGCGGTTCCGGAAAGTTTCAAGCCGTCCCCCCGCCTTGCCAGAACTATGTCGACCCCTCACGGCCGACTGGAACCATGAGCGACGAGGACGACTGGTTCGAGCGCGCGTTACGGGACAGCGATGCGGACAGCGGTGCGGCCGGGGGCGAGGAGGACGGCGACAAGGCCGTCGAAGCCGGCAAAGACGCCGAGGCGAACAACGGCGACGAAACCGGCGACGGAGACGACGGTGCGGTCAGAGAAGTTCCCGATCCCGAGGGAGGCGACGATCGCGTAGACGAGCGCGGAAGCGACCCGTTCGGCGGGATCCGGGACGGCGAGTGGGACCCGTCGCGAGGGGCCGGGGACGGCTTCGCTGAGGACGACCCCGACAATGACGACTCGGCCGTCGACGACCTCGATGGGGGCGTATTCGGCAGTACCGAGTCTGAGGGTGGCACGCCGAAAAGCGATGTGCCGGAGGGAGACGACCCGTTCGGCGGCGAGTCGTTTGGCGGCGACGACGCGTTCGGCGGCGAGTCGTTCGGAGACGACGACGCGTTCGGCGGCGGGTCGTTCGGAGACGACGACCCCTTTGGCGGCGGGCCAGCGGACAGCGGATCAGCGGGCGGCGAGTCCACTGACAGCGGATCGGCAGACCCCTTCGGCGGGTATCGGGGGAACGCCGCAGGCGACTCCGGTGGGTCGAACGATGTCGGATTCGGTGAGGTCGACGGCGGAGAGGGTGGTGACGCGTCGCCGGGGTTCGACGTCGACCCCGACGAGTTCGAGTCGTCGATCGAGCGCACAGATATCGGAATCGAGGGGCTCGACGAGATGATCCTCGGCGGGGTCCCGCGTCGCTCGCTGTTGTCGGTCATCGGCGGTGCCGGGACCGGGAAGACGACGTTCGCCCTCCAATTCCTCAACGAGGCGCTCGAATCCGACCGGAAGGGCATCTATATCACCCTCGAACAGACCCGCGAATCGATCCTCTCGACGGCCGAGGAGAAGGGCTGGTCGTTCCGTGAGCACGCCGAGGCCGACCGGCTCGCGGTGGTCGCCATCGACCCGATCGAGATGGCGAACTCGCTGGCGTCGATCAGGAACGATCTCACGCGACTCATCGCCGAGTTCGACGCCGACCGACTAGTGCTCGACTCCGTCTCGCTGCTGGAGATGATGTACGACCACCCGGCGAAGCGCCGCTCGGAGGTGTTCGGGTTCACCCGCTCGCTGAAGGACGCCGGCGTCACCACCCTGCTTACCTCGGAGGCGAGCGAGGAGAACCCCTACGCCTCCCGCCACGGGATCGTCGAGTACCTCACCGACGCGGTGTTCGTGCTCCAGTACATCCGCGGCACCGACTTCCGCGAGACGCGTCTCGCCGTCGAGATCCAGAAGATCTGCGACGCGAACCACTCTCGACAGTCGAAGCCGTACGAGATCACCGATACCGGGATCTCGGTGTATGGACAGGCGAACATCTTCTGACGAACGCTCTCAGGCGGGGCAGCGTTGACTCACGCGACTGTGCTGAATCGGCATACGGCGTTCGAAATCACGGTTTCACGAACCGCTTGATGTTGGAGACTGCACACATCAGAGCGATCTCTTGGAACTCACAGAAATCATGTCTGATGGATAGGAATTCAACAGAGCCAGACGGGTGTAACGTGAGTCTACCGGTCTCGCGTTCCGGATATGACCTTTATAACTATATCCATAAGAGAAATATACGCAGATGAAATGGAACGAGGTCACGTAACTGATGACGACGAAGGTAAAGCGGTAGTCGATTCGCACGGTGAAAAGATCGGTATGATCACGGAGGTCAAATCCGGGACCGCATACGTGAACGCGGACCCCGGGCTCGCAGACACCATCCGCTCGAAACTCGGCTGGTCCGACGCCGATCAAGACGACTATCCGCTTGAGAAGGACCGCATACACACAGTAACCGACGACGAAGTTCGACTCAAAGACTAATCTTAGGGTAAACCTTCCACCAGAGTACAGACTACTTTTTCAATTCTCTTGGCATACCTGTGGCTCGCGGTATTGCTCGCCACAGGTATGCACCGTCCGGGACCCCCGCGAGCCCGCGAGCTCGCGAGCGGGGGTACGGACGGTGCACGAACGAAGTGAGTGCACCGTCCGGGAATTGAACCGAAATCAGACGTGCTCGCTCACTGCGCTCGCTGCGCGCGACTGATAGGGTTCAATTCCCTTGGCATACCTGTGGCTCGCGGTATTGCTCGCCACAGGTATGCACCGTCCGGGAATTGAACCCGGGCTATTAGCTTGGGAAGCTAATGTCCTACCACTGGACCAACGGTGCTCACTCGAACGTACCGAACCGTCCCACTTCAACGTAGCGCTTCGGGTGCCGGGAGCCTCACACTTAACCCGTCGCCCGCGGAGTCGTCTCCATGCACTCGGAGCCGAACGAGACGAACGTGGCGGTCGATCCGGCTGCCGTCGAGCGCGTCCGCGAGCGACGCGCCGAACTCGCGCCGGCGCTCGGTCAAACGTGGACCGACGGTGACCCGTGGCGCTTCCTCACCGACCTCACCACGATCGGGAGCCGGATGGCCGGCAGCGAGGGCGAGCGCCGGGCCGCCGAGATCGTCGCCGACGCGTTCGAGCGGGCAGGGCTCTCCGCGGTCGAGACGCGACCGTTCGAGATGGCCGCGTGGGAACGCGGGGAAGCGACGCTCCGGGTGACGGCGCCCGGACGCGACGAGGCGGCGGCGACCCGCGAGTTCGAGGCGCTCGCGCTGCCGTACTCGCCCGGCGGAAGCGCCACCGGCAAGCTCGTGGACGTGGGGTACGGTACCCCCGCCGAGATCGACGAGCGAGATGTCGAGGGGCGGATCGCGGTCGCGTCGACGACGACCCCGGAGGGCGGCCGGTTCGTCCACCGGATGGAGAAGTTCGGGTACGCGCTGGACGCGGGCGCGGTCGGCTTCGTCTTCGTCAACCACCTCGACGGCCAGCTTCCCCCTACCGGATCCCTGACCTTCGGCGAGGAGGCCGAGGCCGTCGCCGTCGGCGTCTCGAAGGAGACCGGCGCGTGGCTCCGGGAGTACGCGGCCGGCGGGGGCGGCGGGGTCGCCGCCGAATCGGGGCCCGCTGCGCAGGCCGAGCTATCGGTGATGGCGACGACCGAGCCCGGTGAGAGCCGAAACGTGGTCGGTCACGCGGGGCCGGACAGCGACGAGCGGCTCCTCCTGCTCGCCCACTACGACGCCCACGACATCGCGGAGGGCGCGCTCGACAACGGCTGCGGAATCGCGACCGTCGTGACCGCCGCGGAGATCCTGACCGAGGCGGACCTCCCGATCGGCGTCGACGTGGTTGCGGTCGGGGCGGAGGAAGTCGGGCTCCTCGGCGCGGAACAGTTGGCCGAGCGGGTCGATCTCAATCAGGTAAAAGGCGTGATCAACGTCGACGGCGCGGGGCGGTTCCGCGACCTCGTGGCGCTGGCGCACGCCTCCGAGACCGCGGTGTCGGTCGCCGAGGTGGTGTCGTCAGCGACCAACCAGCCGATCGCGGTGGACGCGGAGCCGCACCCGTTCTCCGATCAGTGGCCGTTCGTCCGGCGCGGGGTGCCGGCGCTCCAGCTACACAGCGACTCGGGCGATCGGGGACGCGGCTGGGGACACACCCACGCCGACACCCGCGACAAGGTCGACGACCGAAACGTTCGGGAACACGCGATGCTCATCGCCCTGCTCGTCATCGAGTTCGCGGCCCCCGAGCGCGACGCGCCTCGACTCGACCGCGACGACCTGATCGCGGCGTTCCGTGACGCCGACTTCGAGACGGGGATGCGCGCGGCCGACCTCTGGCCGGCCGGCTGGGAGTGAGACCGGCGACGGAACGGGAGTCGTTCTTGGTGCTCCCCGCCTGTCAGTCTCCCCGCCCCGTCGGCATCGGCGGCGTCGCGCGCTTGTGTGCTGTAGTGCGGTGGCGCGCGAGCAGGTCGCCGACCGTCTCCTTGTCGACCTCGCTGTGTAACCGTTCGACGATCGCCTCGGCGTCGAGCCCGCGGTCGACGCCGAGCCGCAACACGGCGTCGATCGCGTCGTAGGGAGCCCCCAGATCATCGGCGTCGCGCTGTCCGGGGAGAAATCCCGCGGTCGGCGGCTTCTCGACCACGAACTCGGGCACGTCGAGCTCGGCGGCGAGCGCGCGAACGTCGGTCTTGTACAGGTGGCCGAGCGGCAGCAGGTCGGCGGCGCCGTCCCCGTGTTTCGTGACGTATCCGAGCAGGCGTTCGCTCCGGTTGGTCGTCCCGCAGACGAGCCGGTTCGTCGCGTTGGCGGCGAGGTACGCCATCGCCATCCGGAGTCGAGCGATCGCGTTGCCGGAGCGGATCGGCTCGTCGTGGAGGTCGAACCGGTCGGGCGCGACCGCGCCGAACTGCGCGAACAGCGGCTGGAGATGGACCGTGTCGTGGTCGATCCCGAGCGCGTCCGCGAGCGCCTCGGCGTCGCGAGCATGGGGCGCACCGATCTTGTTACAAGGGAGGATCAGTCCGTACACCCGGTCGTCGCCGAGCGCTTCGACCGCCAGCGCCGCCGTGACCGTGGAGTCGAGCCCGCCGCTCATGTTGACGACCAGCCCGTCCGCGTTCGCCGCCGCGACCGCGTCGTCGATGAACGCCCGGATCCGATCGCGCTCCGCGGCCGGAGCGGGGACGTCGAACGGGTCGGCGGGGTCGTCGGATACGTCGCGACCCGATGAGTCGCCTCCGTTCGTCGTTGCGGCCGCGGAGCGCTCGGGCATCGCTTCCGAATCGAACGCGGTCGACCGCGGATCACCCATCAGTACACCCCTCGAACGACGGCTTCGGAGCCGCCCCGTCTCGGGGTGTCCCGCTCGAACCACGCGATGCTCGACGGATTCGAGCGACCCTCGTGACCCGTGTACGTCGTGACCCGTGTACGCCGTGAACACGTGCGGGTGTCGGTTCGAAAGCTCATGTTCGCCCGTTGCTTCCGAACGGACAGATAAATACCCACGGTGAAAATAATTTAAGGACTTACCCGTCTTATACACCGTATGGTTTATTCTAACGGCGTACTACCAGTATATGTCTAACTATCTCAAAAAATGTTTATAAACCTCAACTACTGGCTGTACTGGACGCTATCTTAGTAGATATCTAAAATAATGGCCACTTTTAGTTTGTATTCAACACTATTCACTCAGTGTGTACACGGAACATCGATATAAGGTGAAATAACCGAACATTTATACACTAATACCCGATCGATTGGGCCATGCCGACGATACAGCTCACGAGCAGTCAGAAACGAGTGCTCACGGCGCTCGTGAACCTCGCGGAGAACACGGAGCGGCCGGTGTCCGGCCGGACGATCGCCGAGTCGATCGACCGCAACGCCGGCACGGTCCGAAACCGGATGCAGAGCCTGCGCGACATCGGGCTAGTCGACGGCGTCGCCGGGCCGAAGGGGGGCTACGTCCCCACCGACGCGGCCTACGAGACGCTCGGCGTCGAGCGGATGGACGACGCCGCGCGCACGCCGGTCGAACGCGAGGGCACCCGGGTAGACGGGGTGAACGTCGAGGAGATCGACCTCTCCAGCGTCGCCAACCCCGACCTGTGTCGGGCGGAACTCGTGATCCGCGGCCCGGTCGGCTCCTTCGATCCCGGCGATCGGGTGACCGTCGGCCCGACGCCGGGCGCGGGGCTCCGGCTCTCGGGGATCGTCGACGCGACCCACGTCGACGGCAACACCCTGTTAGTCCGCGTCGAGGGGATGGAGACGCCGAGCAGGGGGCGGGCGACGTAGTTCGCGATCAGTCGCCGTTCATCCGGTTCTGTCGGTCCCCGCGATCCGGTCCCGGATCGCCCCCGTCGCCGCGGCGGCGTGTCGGGCGTCGCGGTACCGCTCCCCGAAGGCGACGCGCGCGCTCTCGGCCGCCTCGGGGTCGGTCTCGAACGCGACGCCCTCGTACGACACGTCCCAGAGCACCAGCGGTTCGGGCGGCGCGGGACCGATCCCGAACTCGCCGGAGATCGGCTCGGAAGCGAGCAGGCGGTCGATCAAGGAGGGGTCTGCCGTGCCGCGACCGACCGCGCGGACCGCGGCGACGAGCCGGCGCACGAGCGCCCGCGGGAACCCGCCGGCGGACACCTCGACGACGAGGAGGTCGCCCTTTCGAGTTGCGGTCGCGGTCAGATCGCGGACGGTTCCCGTCTCGTCGCCCGTCAGGTTGTGGAAGTCGTGTTCGCCTGAGAGTCGTGCGAGCGCGTCGCGGACGCGATCGTCGTCGACGGCGTGGTCGCGATCGGTCTCCCCGACGCGAGCGGGCGCGTACAGGTGATAGCGGTAGGTCCGTCTGACCGCGTCGTGGGTCGAGTGGAATCCGGCCGGTACGTCGGCGGCCGCCCATACTCGCACCGAGCCGGGGAGGTGCCCGTTGAACGCCCGCGGCGTGAGCCAGTCGGGTGCCTCGAATGCGACCGTCTGTGCGACCGCGGAGACGCCGGCGTCCGTCCGCCCCGCTGCGGCGTATCCCGACGGCGTCGCGTGCGTCGGCCCGTCGCCGCGGTCGAGGATCCCATGTTTGGCGAGCGCCCGAAGGAGGGTCCCCTCGACGGTCGTCGCGTGGGGCTGGCGCTGGAAGCCGGCGTACTCGCGGCCGTCGTACGCGACTCGGAACGCGCGCGTCGCCGCTGAGGCGTCGGTCACTCCGTGTCGGGATCGTCGCCCGCGCCCTCGGCATCGCTCCCGGCCTCGGCGTCCTCCGCCGCCTCCTCCCGGTCGGCCATCGGCACGGTGACAACGGGGACGGGGGAGACGCGCACAACCTTTTCGGTGACGCTGCCGAGCAGGACGCGCTGGAGACCGGTGCGGGTGTGGCTCGGCATCACGACGATATCGGCGCCCACGTCGCTGATCGCGTTCTCGATGACGTTGATGGGCTCGCCGCGGACGACGTTACCGACCACGTCGACGCCGGCCGCCTCAAACTCTGCCGCCACGGTCTCGACTCGTTTTTCGGCCGCGTTCTCAACGCGCTCGGCGAACGCGCCGGATCGGGGGCCGCGCAGCGTCTGTGCGACCGTGTCGATCGCGGAGACGACGTGTACGGTCGCGTCGTATCTCTCCGCGAGGCTCTTCGCGTGCGGGATCGCGTCGTTCGCCTTGCCGCCCGGCGCCACGGGGAGAAGGATGTTGTCGTACATACGCGACGGTCCGCCCGCCGGGTGCAAAACGGTACCGGCC
>Ga0208138_100562_pt1 | contig 14511 bp, 12 predicted proteins | sample AntRauMetaRauer3_FD_184786 | JGI IMG/M metagenome (GOLD analysis project Ga0208138, IMG submission 184786) | Saline lake microbial communities from Rauer Lake, Antarctica, in enrichment culture - Antartic Rauer Lake 3 Metagenome Rauer3 (SPAdes)... ...
GATGGACATCCACCAACGCCTGTCGGTCGGCTTCTGTCAGGGGAGAGATGAAGCGCCTTGCCATGCTGCCGTCCTGGGCTGAGATCCTACCGGCATTATGCCTGAAAATATCTGCCTAGGCACTTAGCCCGTGCGTGGTTATGACTACCATTCAATGGCAGCTCCAAGGCTCCTGCTTGGCATTGTCCTTCACATTCTGATCGACAAACCGATAATGCTCCTCCTTGAAGCGGCTCCACCAGTCACGACTGATTTCGACCGCATGTTTTTCGAGGATATCCTCAACACAGTCGAGGCAGAGACGTGAGGCATCATAGGCCAGGTGAAGCTTTCGTTTCTTTTCATCGAACGAAACACTATCGAGCCCGTAGAGTTCATCAATATCCGCTACAGCCGCGTGAACCGCATTCAGGTCGCTGGAATAGAACTTCAAGTGACGAGTCACCAGATTGACTTCAGACACTCCTAACCGGTGTTCTCGATGTTGTTTCATGGCAACCCCCTTAAAGTTCAATGTCGTTGGCATTTCAGCCTTTGGCAATGCTATTGCCATGTCCAGCATGGTGCTCGTGCATCACATTCATCATGAGGCGACCATTTGCTGTTGGCGACGATGTGCAGCAATGACCAGAAACGCTCCTGCTACCAACATTGGCAACGTCAACAGCTGCCCCATGGTGAACCAACCAAAGGCGATGAAACCCAGCTGAGGATCGGGCAGGCGTACGAACTCCACGTTGAAGCGGAAGGCACCGTACAGAAGCAGGAATAACCCCGATATGAGGCCTTGCTGCTGCGGTCGCCGCGACAGCCACCACAGCACGGCAAACAGCACCATACCCTCGAGAGCAAACTCGTAGAGTGCTGATGGGTGGCGCGGCTCAGGCCCCAAACCCAACATGGGCGGGAAGACCATCGCCCAGGGCACGTCGCTGGCCCTCCCCGGCAACTCGTGATTGATGAAGTTACCGAGGCGCCCTGCACCTAGTCCGATCGGCACCAGCGGCGCGATGAAATCGGTCAGCTGAAGGTAGGCCAGGCGGTGACGTCGAGCAAACAGCCACGCGGCTATCAGAACGCCGGCAAGCCCCCCATGGAAACTCATGCCCCCTTCCCAGACCTTGAACAGCCACAAGGGGTTGGTCAGCAGCTGATCGAGACCATAGAACAGCACAAAGCCCATGCGGCCGCCGATGATGACGCCCAGAGCTCCATAGAAGATCAGGTCACCGATATCATCGTGGGTCAGGCCGAGGCGGTGCGCTCGCCGCCTCCCAAACCACCATGCAGCCGTCAGCCCCACCACGTACATCAGGCCATACCAATGAAGCCGTACCGGTCCGAGGGAGAATGCCACTGGATCGATTTGTGGGTACGCAATCATGGCGATTTCCTCGCGACGTTCAAGCTTCTACGAACCGTTCGACGTTACGCCAGCGGGTTAGCGCATAGTCAATCGTGATCCCTTATGACCCAGCATAGCCCCAAGGCCTGAACGCAAGCTGAATCTGGGCTCAAAAAGCGCACATCAACCTGGCGCGAGGCTCCGTCACTGGCAATCTTTACATCAATAATACAAATAACCGCTCGTGTTAGGCTGGGTGCCCTCAAGATACCGCATTCGAGCGTCTATCATGTGCCACCCAGCCTCGCCGATCCTGTTAGTTAGAAATGGCTCACACGACGGCATTTCCACAGATAGTAGACACAAGGCAATACCAGAAGCGTCAATATCACCGCGCTCAACATACCGCCCACCATGGGCGCGGCAATGCGACTGACGACCTCGGAACCCGTGCCGGAGCTATACATCAGCGGCAGAAGACCGGCAATCGTCGAGACCGACGTCATCATGACCGGTCTCACCCTCAGCGCAGCACCGTGCAGCACGGCGTGGCGTAGTGTCTCCCGGCGGGGTTGTACTCCCTTGTGTTGGCAGCGCTCGATCATCTGCTGATACGCCTGGTTGAGATAAACGAGCATGATCACCCCGATCTCGACTGCCACCCCGGCCAGAGCGATAAACCCCACACCCACGGCCACGGAGAAGTTATAGCCCAGCAGATACATCAGCCAGATGGCCCCGACCATGGCCAGCGGTAGCGTACCCATGATGATGGCTACCTCACTGAAGCGCTTGAAGCTCATGTAGAGCAGGATCACGATGATGGCCAACGTGAAAGGCACCACATAGCTCAACTTCTCTTTGGCGCGCAACATGTATTCATACTGCCCGGACCACGTCACCGAATATCCGGCGGGCAGCTCGAGCTCCTCGGCCACAACGTCCATGGCGCGCTGCACATAGGTGCCGACATCCACGCCTTCGATATCCACGAAGGTCCAGCCATTGGGACGCGCATTCTCGCTCTTGATCGCCGGTGGTCCATCTTCCACATAGATGTCCGCCACGTCGGCTAAAGCGATGCGCTGCCCATTGGCGGTGACGATCGGTAGCTCGGCCAGTCGCTCGGGAGAATCCCGGTAATCCTGCGGATAGCGCAGGTTGACCGGGTAGCGCTCCAATCCCTCGATGGTCTGCGTGATGTTCCGACCACCGATGGCGGTCGCCACCACTTGTTGCACATCGGCAATATTCAGTCCGTATCGCGCCGCCTGAGCGCGGTTGATATCGACCTTGATATAGCGCCCTCCGGCCACCCGCTCGGAGTAGACCGAAGCGGTACCAGGAACATCGCCAAGGATCGCCTCCAGCTGCTGCCCGATGGACTGAATCTGCTTGAGATCTTCTCCACCCACCTTGATGCCCACCGGCGTCTTGATCCCGGTCGCCAGCATATCGATGCGCGTCGAGATGGGCATCACCCAGGCATTGGATACCCCGGGTACGCGCACCAGGCTGTCGAGTTCTTTCTTGAGTTTGTCGGTGGTCATTCCCTCTCGCCACTCTTCCCGCGGCTTGAGCTGAATGAAGGTCTCGATCATGGTCAGCGGCGCCGGGTCGGTCGCGGTGTCGGCCCGTCCGATCTTGCCAAACACGGTATCCACCTCGGGCACACTGGCAATCAGTTTATCGGTCTGCTGAAGGAGCTCCCTTGCCTTGCCGATGGACAGCCCTGGATAGGTGGTGGGCATGTACATCAAGTCGCCTTCGTCCAGGGGTGGTATAAACTCGCTGCCAATCTTGCTGACCGGCCAGAAACCCACCAGGGTTATCGCCAGCACCAAGGCGATGGTCGTCTTCGGGAATCTCAATACTGCCTTGAGCACTGGCATATAGACCCCGACCAGCAGCCGGTTGACCGGATTCTTGTGCTCAGGCAGTACGCGGCCGCGGATGAAGTAGCCCATCAGCACCGGAACCAGGGTAACCGCCAGCCCGGCGCTGGCGGCCATGGCATAGGTCTTGGTGAAGGCGAGCGGTGAGAACATCCGCCCTTCTTGGGCCTCGAGAGTAAACACAGGCACGAAGCTGACCGTGATGATCAGCAAGCTGAAGAAGAGGGCCGGCCCCACTTCCACTGCCGAGTCGGCCACCACCTTCCACCGGTTCTCACGCGTCAGCGGTGTACGCTCCATGTGCTTGTGCAAATTTTCGATCAACACGACGGCGCCATCGATCATGGCACCGATCGCTATGGCGATACCCGCAAGGGACATGATGTTGGCGTTGATACCCTGCCAGTTCATGATGATGAAGGCAGTGAGTATGCCCATCGGGAGGCTGATCATCGCCACAAGTGCAGAACGCAGATGGAACAGGAAAAGCACGCACACCAAGGCTACGATGGCCAACTCCTCGAGCAGGCCACGCAGCAGGTTGTCTACTGCCTTCTCGATCAGGCCTGAACGGTCATAGACCGTCACGACCTCCACCCCCTCCGGCAGGCTGGACTGGAGCTGCTCAAGCTTGGCCTTGACGCCATCGATCGTCTTCTGGGCATTCTCTCCTGTGCGCATGACGACAATACCGCCGACCGTCTCACCTTCCCCGTTCAGTTCGGCAATGCCACGACGCATCTGGGGCCCCATCCCGATGTCGGCGACATCCCTGAGCAGCAGAGGCGTTCCATTGTCATCCACACCCAGAGGGATACTGGCCAGATCCTCACGACTCTGAATATAACCAGTGGCGCGCACCATGTACTCAGCTTCGGCCATCTCAACGACCGAGGCGCCCACCTCCTGGTTGGCCCGCTGTATAGCGGTTTGGATGTGGGCCAGGGGAATGTCGAAGGCACGCAGTTTCTCCGGATCCACCACGACCTGGTATTGCTTGACCATGCCGCCAAGCGCCGCGACTTCAGAGACGCCCGACACGGTCTGAAGCTCATACTTCAGGAACCAGTCCTGCAAGCTGCGCAGCTCGCTGAGGTCATGTTGGCCGGTCCTGTCGATGAGGGCGTAGAGATAGACCCACCCCACCCCAGTGGCATCCGGGCCAAGCTGTGGGCGCGCACTGTCCGGCAGCGTAGGCGCTACCTGAGAAAGGTACTCCAGCACACGAGAGCGGGCCCAGTAGGGATCGGTGTCCTCGTCGAAGATCACGTAGACGTAGGAGTCGCCGAAGAAGGAGTAGCCACGTACCGTTGCCGCCCCGGGAACCGACAGCATGGCCGTGGTGAGCGGGTAGGTGACTTGATCTTCGACAACCTGCGGAGCCTGGCCCGGATAGTTGGTCTTGATGATCACCTGCACATCGGACAAGTCCGGCAGCGCGTCCACAGGAGTATTCTTGACTGAATAGATCCCCGCCCCTGCCAGAATCACGGCAGCAAGAAGCACGAGAAAGCGGTTGTTGATAGACCAGCGGATCAGCGCAGGTATCATTACTTGCTCTCCCCTGCTGCATGGCCTTGATGGCTCATCCCGTCTTGATGACCGTTACCCGCGTTGCCGGCTTCTCCGTGATCCATGACCACATCGATGGATGCTTTGGTTACCACGTCGTCAACGTGTACGCCTCGAAGGGCGTATTCGTCTTCGGTAATCCGTTCGAGCTCGGCATGAATGTCCATGCCGGCTTTCAGCTGTTCGGGACTAACCGTATCAGCAATCAGGAAATCCATGCTCATGGCCGGCCATTCCCAGGCCGCGATAGGAGCATGTGAAAGGGTCACCATGCCATGATCTGGCATGACATTTTCGATGCGTGCCGGCACCCATACGGTCTCGACAAGTGAACTCTCATCAGCCTCTTCAGCATTGCCACTATGCTCCATTCTCTGAAAGTCTGATGTTCGACTTGACTCGGAATCCAGAAGGAATTGAGCTGAAGTAACAATACGATCGCCCTCCTCTAGGCCGGATACTATCTCGACGGTTTCCCAACCCACGCGTCCAACGTCGACTTCAATGGACTTAAATTTCCCACCACCCAGTGCAAGAACAACACGCGACTGACTTCCGGTGCGAATTAAGGCCTCACGAGGTATTTGCAATGCCTCTGACGTCGTATCGGCCATAATGGTCAGCTGAGAAAACATTCCAGGCTTTAGTGCCAAGTCGTCGTTGGAGAATCGCATCCTTACGCGAGCCGTACGGGTTTCACTATCAATACTTGGGTATATATAGTCCACCACCCCTGACCACTGCCGTTCGGGTAGATAGTCAAGGGTCATCCGAACCTCATCTCCCTCAGCAATCAAAGCCGCCTGGCGCTCAAAAACCTCTCCGACAACCCAAACTCGATCAAGAACGCCGATACTCATCATGCTCATTCCCGGGCGAACAAACATTCCTTCACGCACTTGCAAGTTGTCCAAAACGCCGCTTTGGGGCGCACGTAAAACTATCGTCTGACTGACTTGACGCGTGTCTTTGAGGCTCTGGATAGCCTCAGTGGGAACTTGTAACGCGCGCAGCCTCTCCAATGCGGCAGAGATCAGACGTTGGTTGCCGCGGTTCATGGCAAGCAACAACTCTTCCTGAGCATTCACGAGCGTCGGCGAATAGATCGAGTAGAGCGGCTGACCCTGGGTAACGCGATCGCCTTCGGACTTGGCAAATAACTTTTCTATCCACCCCTCGACGCGGGGATGGATATGTACCAACTTATCTTCATCGTATTGGACATAGCCAACTGTCCTTACCGTAGTGTCAAAGGTATCCTTTTCGACCGTGCCTGTTTTGACACCCAAATTATTGACGACATCAGGAGAGATCCTCACTGTCCCGGGTGTGTCTCCTTCATCTTTATCATCATAAACAGGCACCAGGTCCATCCCCATCGGGGATTTTCCAGGCTTATCTCGCTTATAGTTGGGGTCCATCGGCGCCACCCAGTAAAGGGGGGGGCGTTCTCCGCTCTCTTCCATCTCAGTCTCACTACTATCGCTTCTAATAGCAGTTGCTACTGCTTCCAGGATGAATGCCTTCCCTCCCAGAACCATACTGCCGGACACACCCAACAGGACGCCTACCGATATGACGAAAAAGTACCTACCCATGGGATTCATTGTGATGTCTCTTTCCAGGCTGAGAAGTCGTGAGTTAGCGTGCGGACGCGCCTTGTGACAGCAGGTAGTTGATATCTGAAATTACCTTGAGTCTTTGAGCTTTCAGCCCAATCAGTTCCACACTCGCATTGGTTTCATCAATTCGTGCTCGTACCGCCTCTGCGAAATCACCGTCGTCATTGTTATAGGCGTTCAGAGAGGCTTCAGCCTGTTCGCTCAGCTCTGGCAACAAGCGATTCCCATACAGAGCAAGCCTTTCATCAAGCCGCGACAACTTAGCCCAATTTGTGTCTAACCTGGCAATCAGTTCACGTATTAAGATTTCCCTTTGATATTGCACAGATTCATAGCGAGAGGCAGCCGCCGCCACTCGCTTGTCCTGTCGATTTTCCGTAAAAATAGGCAAGTCGAATGTGACGCCAACGGAAAACAAATCCGCTCGGCTCCCGCCCATGGGGTCGTCTTCGCGGTAGCCATACTGCGCCGATACACCCCATTCTGGCTTGTACTGCTGCCTCGCTGCATCGACCCCAATTTCCATGGCATCAATCGACTTATCGACGGCCAGCACGGCAGGGTGATACCTCACACGCTCATACCATGCCTGCCGGTCGGGACGCTCAACGGCAGTGAAAAGCTTAGGTGCTTCCAGTTCGAGCCCGGGGAAATCCACTGCTACCGGCATTACCGCCTCGCTCCCAAGCCATTCAGATAGCTGCCGTTCAGCGGCCTCTTGTTGCTGCCTGAGATCGGTCAAGCGGTCTTCCAGGCGAGTCAACTCCAACTGCGCACGAATCACATCATCTTGGCGGGTCATTCCGAAGGCGGACGCATAACCCACTTCGGCGACATCGGCTAGCTGCTCGAACAAGCTACGATCACGCTCTATCCGCCCGATGCTCAGCTGAGCCCGAGTGGCCTCCAGCCAAAGCTGGCTGACCGTAGCCTCGACTCTGGCTTCCCTATCCTGCCGCAACATCGGCTGTTGGGCCGCAACCTGCTGCTTCTGTTGCTTGCCAAGCGCCAGGCTATCCCCTCTGGGAAATTTCTGACTGATTCCTACGCTGAACTGGGTCATACCCTCTTGATTCAAATCAAAGGTATCGACCGGAAGATTACCCGCCTTCAATGAAACCTGAGGGTCTGGGAGCTGGGCCGACGCAATGGCCTCGTTCTCAAGGGCGGCTTCAGTGGACATACTTCCGGTTAACCAGGGATCCTGATCAATGGCTATCTGTATCGCTCTTTGCAAACTGTCCGCTTCACTTCCGGCAACAGCAACAGCTGGCATCCAGGCGACACCCAAGACACCGGTGAGTAACAATGCAGCCTTGATCACGGCGGCTCTCCAAGGAAAAGGGTTGCGTTCAGCAAAACACCGCGGCTTCAGCAACATAAAGCATCAATCAGCGAACCACAGCTATTCACCACTTAGACCATCTTAAAACAACATTGGAACAAGCATTGGCCAGCACTAGCTGGCCAACTCTGAATCACTGAATATCTACATGTAGGCTGTACTGGTGCATATCGCTATCACCAAGTCCGCCACTATCCCCTGAAACCATCAGCCGATATTCACCTTCATCGAGATTTTCATCAATTGCAAAGTCACCATTGAACGAATCCGTTTCAGTAACGATTTCGCCGATTTCATTTACCAACTTTGCTTTCATACGAAGCGTTAGACTAGATGATCCCGGAAAGTGATCACTAGCGATCCTGACCTCTGAGCTTTCACTCAACGAAAGCGCATACTCATGCGGAAAGCCGCTGGTCAATATTCCACCGGATGTCACCCCCTCCGTTAGCTGCCTGCCTTGGGATTCAGTATGACCAAAGCTCGCAAATGCCGGAGTAGCAACGATGCTAATGATGGCGGCAGCAAGTGCAAATTTGATTTTCATGTCAACTCTCCATTTCTGTTTGATGACAAGGCTAGACTACCCCTCCTACCTGAACCCAACCTTAACAGGTATACTTTAAAACCATGACACAGGTCATAACTGTTCACTTGCATTGCCAACATTAATTGTGGTTACCCAAAAAATTACCCATAATTGGACTGTAATGAAAAAGGCCAGCTCAAGGCTGGCCACTATGATGAAAAAATTCTGCCCCAACTACTTCATTCAGTATGCAGTGTGAAGCTCATACCGGTTACGATCACTTTCGGAACTGCCTCCCATGGATGATCCCGACACTTCAATCTGATAATTCCCAGGTTGTAGCTGACGGTTGAGCTGAAAGTGACCTCGAGGGCTGGATGCTTCCGCTACACGGTTACCGGCATCATCATATAATATCGCTTTGATCTGATTACCCTGACTCGACACTCCCGCAAAGTGTTCACTTGAGACTCTCAGCGTCGTGGGTTGGTCGATGTTGATCTGGAAGCGTTTCGAGTGTCCATTAGCCAGGATCTGTGTAGGAGATACTCCTCTTTCTAAAACTGGCATCTCTTGGACACTGGCTCCCATATTGGCGAGGACAGGCATTGAAAATATGCTTGCCACTGCCATTCCAAATGTAATTGCCTTGAGCTTCATGATCTGTCTCTCCTTTTTGATGACACTGTCATGATAGTGATGCAAGTTGAAACAGAGCTGAATATAAGGCCATGAGAATTAAAAACGCCACCTTTCGGTGGCGCAAGCATCGAAAAATACAATCAACGTCAGAACATCAGCCTGACCCCGGCCACAACACCGGTATCTTCCGTGGCATCACCGCCAGCACGGGAGAGGTCGGCGGTATCCCCATACTGCTTTTCCCAGTAGCCACCCACGTAAGGAGCGAAGCGGCGGGTCACCTCGTAACCCAAACGCATGCCGACCCGCACCGAGTTGAGCCCCTCACCCACGCCAAACTCTTCAACCTCGCTGGCAGCGACGGCGATCTCGGTACGTGGCTGCAGATAGAGGCGTTGGGTTAAACGCAGGTCATACTCACCCTCAAAACTGGCCGAGACATCGCCTTCATCGCTGACCTGCAGCGCCACGTCGGTCTCGATGCCGTAGGGCATGACGCCCTGTAGGCCAACCACGCCGTAGGTGCGCTCGGCATGGTCGTCGGAGAAGACCCCGCCTTGGTAGCCGATACCGCCCTGGAGCTCCCAGAAGTCGGCGACGAGTCGGCTATAGAGCAGCTCCAGCGACTCGAACTCGGCATCCTCACCGTCACCCTGGACGTTCTCGCCCTCGGACTTCAGGTAGACACGGTTGACGTCACTGCCGTACCAGGCCTGGAAGTCCCAAACCACGGCCTCTTCCCCTTTGTCAGGCACGGCATACTCGAGCCGGTCGAACAGTGCCATCCCCATGTCGTGTTCCACAACCGGCGACGGCCAGCCGGCCGGGGCGTCATAGCCATCCTCTGCCTGGGCAACGGAAAACGTGGTTGTGGCCAGCAGGACACCGGCGGCGGTCAGTGGGATTCTGTTATTCATGCCTTCTCCTTACGAAACCTTGACGACCCGGAACATGCCGGCATCCATGTGGTAGAGCAGGTGGCAGTGGAAGGCCCAGCTGCCCTCGGCGTCGGCGGTAATCAGCGCGGAGACACGCTCACCCGGCTTGACGTTGAGGGTGTGCTTGCGGGGAATCAGCTCGCCCTGGCCGTTTTCCAGCTCCATCCACATGCCGTGGAGGTGAACGGGGTGCTCCATCATGGTGTCGTTGATCAGGATCAGGCGCAGGCGCTCGTCCTTCTCGAAGTGGATGGGGCCCGTTACCTCGCTGAACTTCTTGCCGTCGAACGACCACATGTAGCGTTCCATGTTGCCGGTGAGGTGAAGCTCCAGTTCACGCTGCGGTTCGCGGCGGTCCGGCCAGGGGGTGAAGGCCTTGAGGTCGCGGTAGACCAGAACCCGGCGCGTGTCGGGATCGATGCCGATACCGGCCTGGTCATAGCGAGAGCCGGGCTGCGCCGCCCCTGCCGCCAGCATGCCATTGGCGTTCATCCTGTTCTGTTCACCTGACATGCCCTGCATGTTGGCGTGGTCCATGCCCTGCATGTCCGAGCCGTTCATGCCGGAATGATCCATGCCCTGCATGTTGCTGTGGTCCATGCCCTGCATGTCTGAGCCGCCCATCCCGGAGTGGTCCATGCCCTCCATACCGTGGGCCCCCATGGCCTCCATGCCACGGTCGGCGATCTGGCGGCGCTCGGGGATCTCCGCGGCCATGCCCTCGCGGGGTGCCAGAGTGGCCCGGGCGTAGCCGCTGCGATCCATGGCCTCAGCGAAGATCGTGTAGGCGGTGTTGTCCTCGGGCGCGACCAGGACATCATAGGTCTCGGCCACGCCGATGCGAAACTCGTCGACGGGCACCGGCTGCACCGGCTGACCGTCTGCGGCTACCACGGTCATCTTGAGCCCCGGGATACGCACATCGAAGTAGGACATGGCCGAGCCGTTGATCACCCGCAGGCGAACCCGCTCACCAGCCTTAAACAGCGCCGTCCAGTTTTCCTCGGGAGACTGGCCGTTGAGCAGGTAGGTGTAGGTGCTGCCGGTGACGTCGGCGATATCGCGCGAGCTCATGCGCATCTGCGCCCACATGCCGCGCATCTCGGCGGTGGCGGCAAAGCCCTTCTCACGCACGTCGGCGAAGAAGTCGGCGATGGTGCGCTCCTGAAAGTTGTAGTAGCCCTCAGCGGTCTTCAGGTTACGAAACACCGATATCGGGTCCTCATAGGTCCAGTCGGTGAGCAGCAGCACGTGTTCGCGGTCATAGCGGAAGGGCTCACGCTCGGCGGCTTCGATGACTAGGGGGCCGGCATGGCCAAGCTGCTCCTGGAGGCCGGAGTGGCTGTGATACCAGTAGGTACCGTTCTGGCGCACCGGGAAGCGGTAGGTGAAGGTCTCGCCCGGGGCGATGCCGGGGAAGCTCACCCCCGGCACGCCGTCCATCTCGGGCGGCAGGATCAGGCCATGCCAGTGGATGGACGTGGGCTCATCGAGCAGGTTGGTGACCTTGAGTACCGCGTCCTGGCCTTCCTTGAGGCGGATCATCGGACCGGGGCTGGTACCGTTGATGCTGATTGGCCGCGCCTCCTTACCGTCGATCAGGATCGACTCCCGGCGGATGGCCAGCGACACCTCGGGGCCCTCTTCGACTCCCTTGGAATAGACATTGGTCTGGCCCCAAGGGTTGGCCCAGCTAGGACGCAAGCTCAGGGCCGCTGCCGACCCAAGGCCAAGCGCAGCGCCGCCTTTCAGGATCTGACGACGTGAAAGCGGATGCGTGATGACGCGCGAGTTTGCCATGTGTGACTCCCGTCAATGTTTGACGCGAGCCAGTCTGAAGCACGAACCTGAAACAGGGCTGAAAATGCGCTATTAATCGGTAGATTCGTTGATGGGTACCTCGACCTTCACGCACAAGCCCCCCAGTGCGCTAAGTTCAAACCTCACTTTCCCGGCATAGCGCGTCATGAGCTGCCCCAGAATAGACAGGCCAAGACCATACCCGGGATGACTTTCATCCAATCGCCGGCCACGCTGACCTAGGCGTGGCAGGTCATCTGCTGAAACTCCAGGACCGTCATCCTCAACGGTAACCCTGAGGCCATCATCGATCACAATTCGACAATCCACTCTGCTTCTGGCCCACTTACCGGCATTGTCAAGAACGATCCCCAGTATCTCGGAAAAATCCTGAGATTCAATGGGTACTCGTGTTTCGATTTCCTCCGGAAGTCTCATGGTGAAATCAATATTTGGGTAAAGACCTCGAAACATATCGATCAATCTCGTGCAATCACGATGGAGGTCCGACATACGCCCTGCGTTCGGGCCCGCAATCCTTGACCGCCTAAGTTCTGCATCCAGCTGAGCGTGTATGTCTTCAAGTCGCTGAACCAGTTTTTTACGGCGAACATCATCAATAGGTCGCGTCCCTCGCAATACCTGGGTTACCGCCGCGAGCGGCGTCTTGAGTGCGTGAGACAAATTCGCCACCGAGTCGCGGGAACGTTGTAAGCGACTATCAATTTCATCCATGAAACGATTGAGCTGAATAACCAAGCTATCAAGCTCAGAAGGAACATCTAAGGATAGACGCTCTCGATCTCCAGCCCGAAGTTCCCCAAGCTGATCACGGAGTCGTGAGAGAGGTATCAAACCCCGATTGACCGCCAGAATATTCAGCATCACCAGGAGCAACAACAGAACTGCCGCAATAGCTGCTACCCACCAGTGAAGCTCATGCAGCCCTGCTTCTACCTGAGAAAAATCTTCACCAATCAGCAACACCCCACGCTCTTCCTCTAAAGAAAAAAGCCGCCGATATACCAATAAATGTTGCTCCCCATCCCTGACTTCCACGAGATCATCACTGGTATCATCCAGCAAAAAGTCTAGCGCCTCTACCCAGCGGGGATCTGAAGAGGAGATATCGCTTCCTAAGCGAAGAACGTACAGGTGGTGAAAGGCCTGAAAGCCACGGCTCGCGGAATCCAGCACGACAGGGGTAGAAATATTATCCTGCTTGACTTGTTCGATTGCATGGTCGGCTTCTCGCTTCAGGCGCTCTCCGAGAAAATCGCGCGCCAGGTCTTGAAGTAAGATACCATGCAACAGCCATGTGGCTCCGGTCACGATGATAGCAATACCAGAGAGCCAACCCAGCAAGCGGATTCGCAAGCTACGTCGGTCAATGCGTAACAAAGACATATCCCTGCCCACGTCGAGTCTGTATGACAGACTTACCTACGTGACGTCGCAATCTGGCAATATACACTTCAATAATATTAGGCGACGCCGCATCTTGATCCAATGCATAAAGTTGCTGGAGGAGACGTTCCTTAGAAAGCACTCGATCCGGATGATGCATAAAATAACGCATGAGGGCGAATTCGGTGCCGGTCAGGGACTGCCAAACGCCCCCGTTAACGCTGACACATCTGCTAGCCTCATCCAACGTAATACCATTGAGAGAAAGCTCATGCGACATACTGCCAGATTTCCTGCGAAGTAGTGCCCTGATTCTGGCGATGAGCTCGGGCTCATGAAAGGGCTTCGTCAAGTAATCATCAGCACCTCCCTCAAGGCCCACGACCTTATCTTCCCACGTATCTCGTGCAGTCAGAATCAGAACAGGAAGGTCGTGTCCATCTTTTCGCCACTTCTTGAGCAAATCCAGACCTGAACCGTCAGGAAGCCCAATATCAAGGATTGCCAGCGCATAATGCTCGGTTGCCATCAGTGACCTGGCCACTTTCAGCGAAGTGGCCAGATCGACCCGGTAACCGTTGTCCTTGAGACTCTCGGCCAGGCTATCGGCGAGCAGGTCGTCATCTTCAAGAAGCAACAGTTTCATGCGAAAGGTTCATCCCTGGAAATCAATATTTCCGGACATGCCGGCCTGATAATGGCCCGGAATGTTACAGGCATACTCCAGACCGTCTACATTCTCGGGGGCAGTCCAGATGAGCGATGCCGTCTCGCCCGGGGCAATGGTCACAGATGGCATGCTGCCCCCGTGCTCGCCCTCGGCCATGTCATGGCCTCCGTGACCGCCATGTCCGCCGTCCCCACTTCCCATCATCGCCTGCATCATTTCGCGATGCTCTTCCTGTGCTTTGGCATCCCCGATGACGAACTCATGCTTGAGATTGCCTGTGTTGACGATCTCGAACTTGATGGTGTCACCTGGTGCGATATCGAGATTCTCGGCGTTGAACCACATGTCACCCGCCTCGAGCCTAATGGTGCGATCGATGTCGGCATCGCTCACCGCAGCTTGAGATCCGCCGTGCCCAGCACCAGCGAAGGCAGCTGTCGTAGCGAGGCCTAGTGCCAGCGTCAGTAGAGTCTTGCGCATGATATGCCCTCTTTGAGTTGAGTCAGGGAAGTACACTTGTAACGCACAAACCTGAAGACAAGCTGAACAAAGCAAAAAATAGTGTCAGACCACCTCACACCTTGACCTTGGGTCCACCCATAGGTTGTAAGCTCATAACTGTTCTGGTCAAGTCAGAGCGGACACATTTTCAAGCTGCAGCTGCCAATTCAATCTCCCTCGGCGTCTGGTAGCCGAGCGTCGAGTGGAGCCGGCAGCTGTTGTACTCCATCTCGATGTATTCGATC
>Ga0208138_100564_pt1 | contig 14503 bp, 20 predicted proteins | sample AntRauMetaRauer3_FD_184786 | JGI IMG/M metagenome (GOLD analysis project Ga0208138, IMG submission 184786) | Saline lake microbial communities from Rauer Lake, Antarctica, in enrichment culture - Antartic Rauer Lake 3 Metagenome Rauer3 (SPAdes)... ...
GGAACCGCTGATGAAACGCTTGTTTCGTTAAGTTCTGTCGTAGACGCAGGAAGCCTCGATGCTTGACATCGAGGTTATTCACTATACAAATTCATCTATGTATACTATATCTGAACAAGATATCAAAAATACAAAATTCAAACAGACAAACAAGTCAACCCAAGATATTCGAAATACTATTGGCGTGAATCTAAATCCTTATAGAGCCGTTAATCTAAAAACAGGCGTTATCTGGGAAGCTCAAATTGGTGAAGATGAAGAAAACATAGTTACAACAGATAGACTATTTATGAAAAATTGATTTTAAACTACTCTTGAAATTTTCTGTCGAATGGATTCTAGTGATTTTTTAAACTGTTTATCATTTGATGCAGCATATGCTGTAGCTAATTCTTGTTGAGCATGTTCTAAATATTCTTTTGAAATTAAATTTTCACGTAAATTATGTGTTGCATCCGTTACCGCAGCAGCTTCTTGTGACCTACTGTGTTCTATATTTGACTCATTTAGTGCTAACGTTACATATGCATTAGCTTTTGCATATGCGTGTCTTACTTTTACATTTGATAATTCTGAATTTGGATATCGCGGAAATGTTAAATCAGATAATGATGAAATATTCATATAAATTATTACATAATAACACACTATATAACTATGTATATAATCAACACGTTATATTAAATCTTAACGTATATATTACGATAACTACAATATGAAAATATGAAGGAATATCCCAAAGTTCCTAGATATGACCACCCTGTAGTTAATGAGGATATATTCGAACACGCAAATACAATTCTACTTGAGAAATTTGATGGAGCGAATTGTAGTTTTATGCTTTATTCATCTGATTTTAAAAACCAATATTCTCAAGATATATTGGATTTGAATCCTAGTGAAAATGATTTAATTGTATTTTCAAAAAATCAACCACAAGGATTAGAGTCATCAACAGATAAACATGTTAGAGGAACTTATGGAGATTTAATTGATTATCTAGTTAATACGGTTGATAAAAATGCGGTAAAAGAACTATACTAGGTTTGACTTCCGGGTTAATTATCACTGCTTTTATGTTGTCGATTGTTTTAACGACTTCTTCTGATTATGTTTTTCTTCTTTCGTTACCAACAGCGGCAATTGTAGGCACAATTATGGGTAAATCAATTAATAAGATATATAAACTAGATTATAATATTGGGCAGAAAGTATCTCAATTTTTATTCCCAAAATAAATTATTCACAAACGTGCGTTATAATCTATAATAATGTCAACAAATTATGTAATATTTTTAATTACGGATTTTACATATGTTCACTTAATGAACCCATATTAATAAGTAGTTTAAACTGTTTTATATTTATATATGAGTTCGGTAAGTTTATTCTCAGAAGGTCAGAAGGTTTTAATAGGTAAATTTATTGCGGCCTTTTCTGGATTTGTTGGTATTATTATATATGCGAATGTATTAGGGGCAGCCGGATTAGGATTGTATTATTTATCACATGCTATTGCAACAATCGCGTCTAAACCCGGAGATGGTATTGGAATATCTATCGAAAAAATAAATGAAACAGCCGTATCTAAAAAGAGTAGTTATGCATCTACAGGAATTATTATTACCTCTATATATGTAATATTATTAAGTATATCAGCAACCATATTATACAATAATTTTTCAATACTAAGAACAAGCACACCTAGATATTCAATTGTTTATTTGACGATAATATTATTTGTTTTTATATGTTTTTATATATTACTCGGTCGTATATATAGTGGGTTAGGTGAACCGGGAGATTCTGTTATGGTTGATGCTGGTAAAGGTATAATTGAGACAATATTACAAATTATTTTATTATGGTATGGTTTTGGTGTGGAGGGACTTATAATCGGAACGATTGTAGCTACCTTTTTAGCAATATTATATTTACTCTTGTTAACGCCAATCTCATTTTCAAAACCGACATATGATTCCGTTATATCTATTAAAAACTTTGCACAGTGGAGTATTATGACAACAACATTCAGAAATATATATGACAAAATGGATACTATATTAATTGGATATTTCGTATCCCCTTCAGCCGTAGGGATTTACGAAGCATCTATGAGAATAATAATGCCATCAATTTATGTTGGGTATGCTATTGAAAAACCACTTCTTGTTCGTGTAAGTCAAGACATAGCTAAAGATAAACAAGTTACGCCTTTGTTAAATAAAGTTACACCATATGCAAGTGTACTTTCTATTCCATTATTTGTCGGTGGAATATTTGTATCATCTGATTTATTGTCTTTTATATATGGGTCTGAATTTGTCACAGGCTCATCTATATTAGTTGGAGGTGCTGCTTATTATATCATACATACGCAAAGTAATGTCTTATCTTCATTCCTTCATGGATACAACAAACCAATCCCCGTTACAAAAAGTATTATTTTAGGTAGTGTTATACGTGCTTCTACGGCATCTCTATTATTGTATAATTTCGGTCTTATCGGTATAATTCCAAGCATAATTATAACTGAGTTGATTAGATTTTATTCATTAAGAATTTCTATTTTAGAAATATGTGATACAGATTACAGACTATATAGAATTAAAACACAGGTAATTAGTGCGATAACAATGTCTATTATAATAATTCCAGTATTTTTACTTTTAGATATATCAAATCCAATTTATATGTTCGTGCTAATATTTGTCGGTGGTTTAACATACTTAACAACATTAATTAATATAGATACATATATTAAGTCAATTATAATAGATAGAGAAATTAGACTTGTCCAAAGATTTATCTATGATACAAAATTTGAGTGAATCGCCTCGGGGTATTCGCCTTGGCCACTGATAAATTATAACTCCAATCATCTAAATACCTACCGGACGGCATTTTATCTTTATCCACGCTAATATCTGTATTATAATCTGGTTCATCTTTAAACGCTTTTAAACCCTGCCTTTCTGCATCACGCTTTGTTTCAGCAAATTGAGTTCTACTTGTCACACCTGACACAGATATATCCTGCTCTTTATGACGTATTGAACCTTGGACTTCAATTATAACATGGTATTTGTAAAATTCCTTATTTACGGAAAATCAAGGAGAAAGCCTCGCCGTTCACGGCGGGGATGAATCCGACAGTGCTGATACAACCCACGTTTGGTATGCTGAACGAATGTTTTAAGTGCTAGCATATCGTATAATCGTGTATCCGAGGCGGTCTATCCGCCCTGTCAATCGGACAATATCGGGATTCCCCTCACCACAACGCAGAAATGCCCTTTCTGCGGGACTGGTGAGGGGTGCGGTCAAAAGTAACTCTGAATCCCATACCGGGATAGGAGTACCGGCTGATTGGCACAGCCAGTAGTCGTCCATGCCGGACGGCTACAAATCTTAAAATATCCCAACTCAGCGGTGCAGTGCCGTGGGAATCTTCGCCGTTCAGGGCGGAGAGGATGTCAAACAATTATCGACCTGCTTAGATTTATTCATAATCTAATTTATACGTGGATTATATAAAAATATTATGATACGAATTTTGTACATATATAATTTATATTGTGTTATATGATATGTGATATAACTTCTGATATTTGGTCTCAAATTTTAAAATCGTAAAGCTTTATACGTTTAAAATATATTGTTATAATACACATGGCAAGTAATATAGCGTATCGTGAAACACAGTTTGTAAGTTCACAGTCTGCGTCCTTATCTAGCCTCTGCCTTCTTCTCAAACGTGTTTCCTAAATCACCGTTATAAGAAACACGCTCGCGTTATGAATAATACTCAATAAAGAGTTTAAAATTAAAAACAAATACAAACATGACAGAAGAACATACACAATTCGCAGAAGACCGAATCGAACATCTTGAACAACTAGAAGAACAGGGTATTAATGCATATCCAACAGGTACGCCTACACCTATTAGTGTAGATGTATTTTGTGAAAACTATACAGATATTGAAGATATTGAGGATGAAAATACGTGGGTTCTAGCTGGCCGCATAACACGAAAGAATTCATTTGGTGATTTTTCGTTCTATGATATTGATGACCGTACAAATAATGTACAAGTGTTGTGTCGAAGGGCAGATATTGAAGAATATGATGTACTAGAAGACCACATTAATCTAGGTGACCAGATTGTATTTACTGGTTATGCTGGACGGTCTAATACTGGAGAACTTACTTTATTTGCAGAAGAATATGATATTTCAAGTAAGTCTTTGACCGAATATTCTACAGAATGGAATTCTCTTAGTGAACAACAGAGAATTGAACAACGAACATCTGCATTAACAACAAATGATGAATTGTTCGATTCTGTTAGAACACGGTTCGAAATTCAACAGGCCATTCGGCAGTATCTTAATGAAAACGAGTTTCTTGAAGTTGAAACGCCTACAATTGACAAGTATTCTGGTGGAAATAATTCGACAGACTTTGATACGTACTGTGAAGACATTAATCAAGAAATGTCACTCCGTGTAGCTCCAGAACTATACTTGAAGAGACTTATTACCGCCGGGTACACACAAATTTATGAAGTAGCACGATGTTACCGAAATGAAAGTATTGATACAACACATAATCCTGAATTTACTATGTTGGAATTATACCAGTCTTATGCTGATTATGAAGATATGATGGATTTGACTGAACAACTAATTGAATATGTTACGCAAAGTGTAAATGATGGAGATACAACGATTGAATTTAATGGTGAAAACATTGATATGTCTGCTCCGTGGGAAAGACGGTCATTTAATGACTTAGTTACAGAGTATATCAGTGATGAAATGGAATCAACTGATGAAGAAGATATCCGTACACACATGGAAGAAAGATATAACGTTGAACTTGAATCTGATATGACATACGATGAAATTCTGCTTGAATTGTTTGAGGAAGCAATTGAACCAGAATTAGTCGGTCCTATCTTTGTAACGGACTATCCAACTGTATCTACACCATTGTGTAGAACACATGACGATGACGATTCCCGTGTTCAAAGATTTGAATCCTTTGTGTGTGGTATGGAGATTGCAAATGCGTACACAGAATTAACAAATCCTGTAGAACAACAAGAAAGATTAATTGAAAACTCAGAAGATGGTTCTATTAATTCTGAATTTATTGAAGCAATTTCGAATGGTATGCCACCAACAGGAGGGTTGGGTATTGGTATGGATAGAATTGCTATGATTCTTACAAATTCACAGTCAATTAAGGATGTACTTCCATATCCATTAACAGCAAATCGAATTTAATTAATATTTAATTAAATCCAGAAAAGAATTATATATTGTAAACACATAATTATATGTAAATGGAGGTTCAAGAATCTAAATCTACAGAAACGAAAGAATCTGTTGAAGATATATCTGACTATTATATAAAACGTCGTACTGTTGATACGACAAAACCAAAATATCTTACCGTAGATAATATTGAGATTACAAAGGATAATGAAATTGCGATTAAATCTAAATTAGGTGGTATAGATATTGCTATAATCCTTGGTAAAAATAGACAGGGTATAGAAAATATAGATAATCAATCTAATATAAATTATTTCTTTAATAATATTGCATCTTATAATTATTCGTATAATGAAGAACATATCGTTGGTTCAGAATTTAAATCGTATATATCTGATGATTTAAAGAAACTTGGAATCAAAAAAGACGAATTTATGTATGATATAAAATTATATGATGATATTGAAATTAAAGATAATAAAAGTGATATTTTCAAGAATGTAGGTATTTGGAATTCATATGTATCTGCCAAAGGGAATAAATCTGCGTGGATTCATGATATTGAAGAAATAAATTCTCTAGAGAAAAAAGGAAAATTTGAATTAGTAATTGAACCAATAAAAGACCATAAACTATCATGGAATTTAGATGTGCCATTCCAATCAGATATCAAACGTAACCCATTAGCTTTGTTAATAGAAAATGAAGGTTCAGGTGACCCTGAGAATCTTGAAGAATTTGGAGAAGTTGTTGTTATGCATACAAGTGATGTGGCCGAAGATATAGATATTATTGGTTTAGATACAACAGAAGAATGGGTTCTTTTAACTAAAGAACAATTTGATATAATGGAATATGAAACTTTACCCTCTATACCATCTCTAATGGAAACGTTAGATTATTTTGGAAATGCAAGTTTAATGGGATTAATGAGTATAGCTTTGCTTTTTAATTTTTTAAACATTATTAGTGAACCGGGTCTTGAATTATATTATATTCCAACTATGCTAGCATTAGCATTATGTGTAGGAATGACGGTTTTCTTACTTGTATCATCAATGAAATTACCGAAGTCAAAATTCAAAAATTATTTATCAAATTAAATAAAATTTAGATATCCTCATACAACATAAAGAACTTCTGTTCTTGGTCGTAATCAAGATAAAATCCGGGGTATTCATTCCCATCATCAAGTCGGCTAATAATCTCTTCGAAACTTGGACCAGTTGTACTCACAAGAGGTGTAATCTGATTATTAAAAAATATTCCGATTTCAATCTAATTTATGTTTACCGTATCTTTTGTTTGTTTGTTCCACGGAACCGTCTTTTTTGAACATAGGTTTATGGTCAATTTTTGTTCGAGCTTCATTGACAATCGTATCATTATCTTTTGTATGAACATAAGCATCATTCAAATCACTTTCTTCTTTAGATTCGATATCCCAACGGTCTACTTCTCGCCATGAATCGCCGTCATATCTCTGAAGAACAGCAGGATGCGTCGGGGTTTTATTATTCCCAAAATTTTCTACAATTACGCGAAAAGTTACATCATTTCCTATTACAAATTCAACAATAGGGGCATTTTGTACCATACAAAATAAACACGGCATACGGTTTAATACTTTTCGATAGAGGTTCTATACATAATCGTTATCCTTATTAATACCGCATACATAATACTATATGACGATGAGCAAATCAATCCTACCTGACCTTGAGAAAGAACCCACTGCTGTTAAAACTCTGTTTCCTGACCCGGACTATTTCAGTAGTTGGAATGATGCACAAAAACAAAAGAAAGAGTCTATTGATGAACAATTCGACGGCAAGAACCCGGATATCGTCTGTATCACACACACGGATGCGGATGGATACGGCTGTGAAGTGATGTTGCGAGAGGCTTACCCAAACAAAGAAATTGTTGTTATCACGGCCTCAGCAGGCCGTGGACCGCTCAAAGTACCTTTCGTAAGCGAACATGTTGCTAAACATATTTCGCAAGATACTCCCGTTTATATCACGGACCTTTCACCAAATGAAGGCAAAGGTGTAGACTTTATTCATGAGTTTCGAAACCAAAAGGAACTCGTTGTGATTGACCATCATGAATGGTCTGAAGATAATAGACAACAGATTGAATGGGTCGCAGAAGTGTATCACGATACTGACCGTTGTGCTACGAAAATCACACATGATGTACTTATTGAAAACCCACGTCCAGAAATTACAGCACTTGCTGAACTAACGCAAGACCATGATTTGTGGATTAAGGAGGACCGAGAACGTAGTGATGCACTCGCTGACTTATCAAAATTTGTAAGTCGTGATGTGTACGTTAATCTTGCGCGAGAGTTTGGAGATGATGTTATCCAATCTGAAGAGGGATTAGAATATATTAAGCAGTCAGAGAATGAACGAAATACCAAAACAAAACTAGCGATTGACCGAGCTACATTCCATGATGTTAATGGATATAAACTCGGTATTGCATACGGTGGTTGTGACTCATCAGATGTTGGAGAAAAACTATACACGGAGTATGACGTAGACCTTGCGTGTATTATGTATCCAGCCGGACAACTGTCGTTCCGCTCTCCTGACGGTACAGATAACGCTCTTAGAATGGCTAAGAGTTTAGATGGAGGGGGCCATCCTGCCGCTGCCGGAGCAAAACCTGATAAGGTCGGAGATGAAATCCAATATGAAGTTCATTGGACGACAAAAGGTGAGGCACTTAGAAATTTTGTTGTAGATAAATTTGAAGAAGTTACGAGTTAAAAATCGTAGCGTTTGTATATATTATGAAATCAACGGATTTATTGTATATTGACATCCTCCCCGCGCTGAAGCGCGAGGCTTTCTCCTCGATTCTCCGTAATAAGTATGAATATCAAGAAGAATATGATGCTCCTAGTATCTCAAGAACGACGTTTTGGTATACTACAACATTCCAAAAAAATAATATAAAAACAACGGTTTTAACAGATAAATCTGTAAAAATGTTGTTCTTATCTGGTTTGTCAGGGTCAATCTTTTTACTTATTATGTCCTATATAATTGGTAATACAACATTAGGAATAACACTTGCATCCGTTGGACTATTTATCCTAATTGTTAATATATTTATACATACAAAATCTCTTGACACATGGTATTCAGAATTAAAAGATAAAATTCAAAAACGATATTTCCCAACGTGAAAAATCATAATCGGTTCTTTTAACTAGGTGTACAACAGTGTATTATACAGGAAGTATTCCAAATATGTTTGACCCAATTGACCTATCCAACCTACCAGAAGAAGTAACAGATTATGCATTTGACCAATTCAATGACCGAATTCACGGTTTTGAAGTGGAAGATGAAGCAAAGAATATTGTCGTCAATGAATCCGTAGAAATGGATTATGATAATCAACAGGTAGAACTCCATGATACAATTATTACCTCTGTCCTTCGACAAGCTATGTTTGAAAAGGCAATGGATATTAAACGCGAAGTTCGTACAGGGGAGCGAGATGATTATACAGAAAACGAAGCGATAGGAATTATTGAAAACGTTTATAATATTTAATTAAATATTCAGTTTTTAACATAATTCTATTTTATAGCTGTTGAATCATATTCCTAGATGTGTGTAATATTTTAACTTTAATAATTTCTATGTAAATTATATAAAAAGGATACCGACAAGTCTTTTATGCTGTATCTATATTTATTATATATGCAAAAACAAATACAAAGTTTGTGGAAGCATGAGTCTGAGTATTATTTTGATGACTTAATCAGAGACCTTATTTCTTCAGACCTTATTGCCAGCGTTACATTAGTTGATGATTCAGATAGTCCTGAATCACATATTGAACGAAGACGATATCGCGCATATCTTAATCATACTATTCAGTCTTCAGAACGATTACGTCATCGTTTAATGGATGAACTACAAGTAGCAGTATCTCCAACACATAAAAAGTACGCAATAGAAATTATTGGTGTTTATAGAGATTATTAATTTTGAAAATTATATTTTAATGTTTGAAATTTATCTTTACCGTATCCTTGAATAATAACCTGTTTCTTTTGTGTATTATATCCTATCCCTCTAGCTTGATTTTTAAAACCTCTATGTGCGTGATTATTTCGACCAATTGCATCATTAATTACTTCACGACATTCTTCCGGTGGCATTTCACATTTGAAAATATAACAAATTACTTTATTTTTATTATTTTTTATACCAAATATTATTTCATTATCTTCTAATCGAATATATTCGGCATTTGGATAACTTTTTCTTAATGTTCGGGCGTCAAAATCATCAATCATGTCTTTCATTCTATTCATGATTTTATCATGAATCATAGGTATATTTTATTTTTAGCTTAATGACTATATAATTATTTATTTTTATTAATATTAAAGATTATATAATAACATATTATATTACGAAATTTATTCCACATATCATAAATAGTATATTATTATATAATCTAGTGGTCGTCTTCTCTCCATTTGTAGTTACAGTCTACACACTCAAAAAATCGCGTTTCTGATTCATCTGCAGACCGAATCTGTTTCATTTCATAGTATGCTTTATCATGACCGCATTTTGGGCAGATAGTTGTAGCCGTAGAACGACCATCAGATTTATCATCTCTAAGACGCGTACCCATACTTGCCTCATCTTGACTTTCCGTAACAGATGTTTCTCCTGTAATCTCTGTAAATAAATCAGACATATCTTTCTTTTTCTCAGACATAGTATATACAAAAATAGATGCCGTTATAAGTCTTATGAATTTATTTCAAAATCGCATATTTTATATATTTCAAGTTCTTAGAATTAAACATGGATGAAAATTCAATATATGCAGATTTACACATGCATACACCGAATTCGGATGGAACGGTAACATTAGATAAACTACCAGAAATTGCACAGGAGAATAATCTCCGCGCTGTTGCTATTACAGACCATGATAGAACACACCCGAAACTTTCAGAACCAATACAAGTTATCAATGGTGTTGATGTAATTAGCGGTATTGAATTACGTGTAAAACCAGACTCATTAGATGAACGCGTTGATTTGTTAGGTTATGGTGTAGAGCCAACAAATGAATTAAATAATATACTTAAAGATATTAGACAAAACCGAATTGAAAGAAGTCAGAAAATCATTGATTTGATTGAAGATGAAACAGGTGTCCGTCTTGATATGAATATATCAGATAATACAGGTAGACCGCATATTGCGCGGGCGATTGAAGACGCTCCAGAGTTAGATTATACATATGGAGAGGCGTTTGATGAATTAATTGGAAATGATTGTGTCGCATACAAATCTCGTGATATACCATCATTTGAAGAAAGTATAGGCGCACTACGTGAATCATGTCACTTTATCAGTCTTGCACATCCATTTAGATACGATAATCCTCAGGCTGCGTTACAAATTTCAAAAGAATTGGACGGTGTCGAAGTTAATTATGATTATGGTGATATGCTTATAGAATCACCTAGTTTGGCTCAGGATGCTGTAGACCGATTCGATTTAACTATGACTGGGGGGAGTGACGCGCATGATATTGAGTCAATAGGTTCTGCAGGATTAACAAAAAAAGATTACAAAGAACTACTATCTGTGTCAGGTTTGGAGGAGTACAAATAAACGAAAAGTAATTTTCTTTATACTATATGAATTAGTCGTTTATACAATTTTACTTGTTCAATTCAACCAGTACTTTTTCTTTCTCAGACTCTGTTAGATTAGCTGTAATTCGATTCAAGATTTCTCCTTCCGATTCCCCTAGTGCGTTACAAATAACGCTCATAGAGAACATACGCGATTCACAAAGTAATTCTGATAGGTCAACGATATCCTCTGTATCATATTGTTCGTACGTAACGAGATTTTTATCAATATCTTTGTATTCTGATGTTCGTACAGGTTCGATAGTTTCTTCCGTATCTGTTTCAGTGGTAACTTCTTCTTCGACAGTTTCTTCCCCACTAGATTCGAACTGTTTCAACATATTATCTACCATTACTTCTCCACCCCAATTATCATCAATACTCTCGGTAGATTCCGTATTTTTGTTTGGGTCTTCTTTATGGGTAACATGATTTACATCATGGTCTTCAGAATGGTTTTTATGTCCAGCCAAAGCCATCTTTGAATATGCCCATTTTTCACATTCAGAACAATTGTATACATCATGTGGTGATGAAATCATATTACGGCGAAGCGTTGCAACCATTTCACCAGTATCGAATGATAGGGATTCGATATACGACCGGCTATAACACGATACATCGGGAAGATTTAGGCGGAATGTTTCAAATTTCCCTCGTGAGATTCCCGTTTCCTCAATAACTTCAGCTAGTGAAGCATTAGGATTGTCAATCCAATATAGTAGAACTTGCTTTTGATTATCATTTGCGGGGATAATTGGTGCGCACGTTTTTGTAGTCACAAGTTCAGACAACATTTCCTCTGTTACATCATCCATCGAGAATGATAGAAACCGGTCAAATTTATTTCGCTTGTACGAAATAACCTCACTGACATCTTTTACGCTTGGTTCACCGGTCGTATTTTTATCAGCCTTTCGATATGCGTTAATCAAAATCTTTTCCTCTGAATCGGATGTGAGGACTTTATCAGAATCAAGATTGTATTCATGACCAGTCTTAATTGCGTTCATACGCAAACGTTCTCGTTCACGTAGAACTTCTTCCGTTTCATCCGTAGATTTGGATAATACACTATGAGAATCAACACACGCGTATGAGGTGAGTTTCTTCATAGAAAATCCACTTTTAACATGTTTTGCGATTGGGAGATGTGGGAATGTAAGACATGCCGTGTACACGGTTGTTTTTACACTGTCTTTATCACGACAAATATTTGAATGCATATCAAATTGTGAATTGTGCGATGGGTCTACAATAATCGAAGGGACATATCCTGTTTCATCAGGGTATCCTCGGTGTTTTGGTCTTTTACTATTTGCAACTTTCTGATGCAGATGTTTTTTCGTACTTGCAGCTAGTCGGTCATCAACAGATTTTGTTAGAGTTTCAACGAATCTCATATTTAGGTCCTACTGAATAACTTCTTCAAGTCACTCAGTGTCTATCATATAGTAATAGAGGGTTATACTAAAAGTTTACTATATGAGTTATCGTACAGCCCTTGTTTATTTACAATTATTAAAATATAGTCTCTATATTAATATGAATAATTGCAACACCAGTTACAAATATAATACTAGATAATATCTGTCTTCGAAGAGATGATGAAGAATCCGTATCATATCCAAATAATATAAAATAAATATCCATTACATACTACACTATCTACTAATGATATAAATTAACCGACGCGTGAATTATATTATTCGTATGTTTTATTTGATTTAAATTTTTTCCGAGCATCTGTATATGATACATATGCGACGTAGATATGGGCTAATGGAACGAGAATATTAAATACTAGTCCAAGCGTATAACTTACCATCAAAATAACAAAGCCCACCATATAAAACATGATGAACAATACGATTACAGTAAATCCTCTCAGAAATTGAAAATTCACAAACAGGTGGCCGAATCCGGGCACTAAGAACGAAATCACGGCTGACAGGATAGCTCGAATCATACATACTTATTTCTTGTATCTATATGTAAAGATTACGATTTGACTTTATATTATATTATATTAAAATATAATTTTGAATCCAATTATAAATATATACGTAAATCCGATGTGATATAATAGATTTGATGTATATGAGAATAATAAAAATATCGTTGATAAAAAATATCCCATTATGTTCGTTACTCATTATGATTCAATTGAAAGTATGCTTAATCAAGAAAGTATACATGAATTATTTCCCTATGTAAATACAATTAAAGAAGGAATAGAATTGTACTATATGTTTTCAGATTACAAAGAAAGAGAACAAAAATATGGTATATATGCAATCGGTTTAGGTATACCAGAATAGATTTAATCTACATAAAATATGATTTACTTACAATTTCCTGAGGGACAGGTATTCCATTTATCCTAACTTCAGGTTCTCTTTCTAACTTGACTTGAGATATAGAATCTCTTTTGAAATAATCACTAATAACTTTACATTCTGAAATTCCAATTGCTCTTTTTACTAACTGTTTTGCATTTTCAGATATAGAATCATGGTCTGTGTTAATATCTTGAATTATTTCTACAGTAAATTTATTTTTTGTTTCGGAACACTCTACTGGAACCGTAAATTTTGATGCTGTATTATTCCTCATGTTACTAACTAACATGGTATATGATATATAACTTACGGCGAATTGATTAATTACATTAAAGTTCCAATATTATATGTAATTATGGATGTTAACAGTATAATAAGAGAAAATAATATAAACGTTCGATGACTTTTATTTAGGAATTTTGTTATTAATATTGTGAATAATAAAGAGAATATAAATAATAATGAAAAACCAATAGAACCTGTTAATTCGAGTATTTCATATCCTATGAAATTAGAACTCAATATATTGTGCTTTGAAGCAACAAATATGATAGATAATTTTATTACGGTAATAAGTGATAGTACGGAATAGAATACCGTTTCTAATGATGAGGTCATGTCTTATATATTATATAATTAATAGTGGCTATATATCTAACTGAATATCAATTAACCGTATATAATAGTCTAATACAATTAAATCAAAAATTTTAATAGATTTGACGTAGTATATCATCTATGTCATGGAAAACTATTACAGTTGACATCCTCCCGCGACTTTAGGCGCGGGAGGATGTCAAAACGCTGTCGAAGAAGATTTATAAACAGTTTGGTGTAAGTACAGCAGACCCTTCTGATAAATCAAACAAAGGATGGGGTGACTGGATTGAATCCTTCATTGCCCCTCGGGAAGAAGTTGAAGAATTTACCGGGACACGCACGCAGGTAATTGAAGAACTGCAAGAGAGAATAGATGGGTCGGACGCATACACAGACATAGAGCTTGCGTACAACAGACGACGGATACACTATGATGATGAAGAAGATGCTTACAATGTACCTTCTCGGCTCATAACGAGCATCTGTGAAGAGTTTGGTATAACTCCTGAAGCATTGTCGTCAGAAATGAAGCAGAAAGGCATCGTGTCTTCTGGAGGTTGTTCAACGAAGAAGCAAGTG
>Ga0208138_100566_pt1 | contig 14478 bp, 17 predicted proteins | sample AntRauMetaRauer3_FD_184786 | JGI IMG/M metagenome (GOLD analysis project Ga0208138, IMG submission 184786) | Saline lake microbial communities from Rauer Lake, Antarctica, in enrichment culture - Antartic Rauer Lake 3 Metagenome Rauer3 (SPAdes)... ...
AATCCCTGACCTATCTTATCAAAACTCTTAAACAACACATTCCACGCCGCGTTAACATCCCTATCCATCGACAATCCACACTCTGAGCATGAATGCTCTCGTTCCGATAAGGACTTCTTCTCACGGGCATCACAAGACGGATTAGAGCAATCTTGACTTGTATACGCAGGGTCCACTTGAACAACGTGAGTCCCAGCTTGTGAAGCTTTGTAACTCACGAATTCAGCGAACCGACTCCACGCTTGACTCCGAATATATTTTCCAAGTCCGTTACCTTTCTCAGATAACTCCTTGGAATCAATATCTTCTAATGCGATTAAATCATACTTCTCAACATACCATCGTGACAGTTTATGTAACATGTCATCTCGCTTGTTCACCAAATTATCATATGCTTTTGCAAGTTTCTGCTTTTGCTTATACCAATTATTAGATTCGTATTCCTTACGAGATAAGTTTCGATGTTCTTTCCGTACACGTTCTAACTCAGGTTTCAAGAACGTATACAAACTTTCGAGTTTGTTACCTTCGGTATCAGCAAACAAGTTAGAAACGTTAACATCAATACCAACAACATTATCTTCTTCTATGTCTTCGATTGGTATTTCTTTTGTTGTTTCAACGTCTACAATTACACTGATATACCATTCACTCGTTTGAGACTGCTTGATAGTGACACCTTTCACATTACCTTCGACCGGTCGGTGTTTGGTAATAGGGATATCACCAATCTTTGATAAGTATACAGTATCATCATTTACTTTAAAACCGGATTGGTTGTATTCAATGCTGTTAAGTGAATTTTTATAACGAAGTCTTCCAACTTTTCGTCCGTTTTGTTTTTGAGCAGATAATCCACTTATAGCTCGGTATATTCGCCCTACGGTTTCTTGAGCGGCTTTAGAGTGGACGGTTTTCAGGTTTGGATTTTCTTGTTTCCACGTTGGTAACTGATTGTACATTTTGTACTTGGGAATCCACTCATCATCTAGTGTTTCAAGTGCTTTATTGAATATTGTTGCGTGTGTTTTGAACTGACGTTGTAACTCTTCCTGTTGTTTTATTGTGGGGTGAGCTTTATACTTGTACGCCAGTTTCACAATTGTATACTACAATCGTTCGTATTTAATTGTTTCGATTACTGCAGGGATTCATCCCCGATGTCAAGCATCGGGGTATTCTCCTATACTACTGATAAATATAGATATCTATAGGATATATAGATTAGTTGAAAATACAAAAATAAACTACGACGAAACTTCGAACCGCTCCACACCAGAATTGTTGGCCAATAGCGCGGCAAAAATACCTAACCCCATAATGACACAAATTGTGAATGTGACGGTTTTTATCGCAAGGATATTTTCGTATGTGGCCATCGTCATTATTGCAGCATATATGACGAGTACGTGCGTGATTGCAACCTTATCATCTGTATCTAATATCTCGTTTCGTGCGTCGTTAATTCGGATGACGAATGAAAATGCACCTAACGCAAAAAAACTAACACCTAAAGTTGTGATTTCATGAGGTGTTAGTAGAGTGATAGAAACATCCATCCTAATTAAAGCCAATCCCATCGTCAAAATTGCTGTTGGGACAATAAATCGGAGAGATGTGCTTTTTGCGTTGTTTTCTGCCATAATTTTTATCTATTATATTATATAAGTTATTTACTTTTAAGTCTTTTGATTTGATTCTGTGTTATTTTGATGAATTAAACATTTTGTTCGATATAATTTTCAGATTATGATTCTATTTTCATTAAAAATGGCATTACATTCATATTAGTGGATACATATTATATATTACAGATGGCAAAAAACAAAGAAAATAAGAAATTTACAGAAAGTATTTCTGATGCATTGTATGCATATGGACATATTTATGCTTTCTTGATTATTGCATTTATTGCATTTACTACAAGAATACGCGGATATGAAAAATTAATAACAGACTCTGGTGTTATAGCTCTTTTAGGTAATGATTCATGGTATCACTATAGAGCTATACAATACACTATAGATAATTTTCCATTTACAATGGGTGTTGACCCAAAAAGTGGTTATCCTGTAGGAGCAGACGCAGGAACATTTGGTACATTATATGACCAAATATTAGCTACAATTTCATTAGTTATTGGACTAGGTAATCCATCACAAGAACTAGTAAGACAAATAATGGCTTATTCATCACCAGCATTTTTCGTAGTAGTTCTTGTTGCATTGTACTTTTTAACAAAGTACATATCTGGTTCCAAATGGGTGAGCGTAGCATCCGTTGGTATTTTAACTTTCATACCGGGGACATTGTATGAAAGAACCGTTGTTGGTTTTGCACAACATCACGTACTAGAGGTTTTGTTCTTACTGATAGCTGTATTATTCACAATAAAAGCAATCGATAAAGCTGAAGAAGAAAATATAACGTGGAGCATGATAAAATTAAGAGAATGGAATAATTTAAAACCATGGTTAAAATCCACAGGTTTAGCAGCATTCGCACTCTTAATTTATTACAGTACATGGCCACCAGCTATGTTCTTCTTTGGATTACTTGCTTTCGGTGCTGGAATACATTCGTTAATAAATTATGATTCAAAAGTTCCTATAGAACCAGTATTATTAACATACATTACGCTTCTAGTATCATCCCTGATATTCGTACTAATTGAAGGTCCAACAATGGATATAACAGTTGCGAAATCATCTATTCTTCACGTTGGTGTTGTAGGACTATCTTTAGTTGGTACAGTAATGCTATTTGCATATAATAAATATGGGCAGGAAAACAATTGGTCAAAAGATAAATTTAGAGGTGTATCTATTGGTACAGGAATATTAGCATTTGCCTTGTTAGCTATTGTACAACCGAGTATTTTAACAAATATATTTGAAAATATTGTTCGATTGCTTGGATATCCATTCGGATTAGGTGGTGAAAGTGTTCAAACAATTGCAGAAGAACAATCTACAACAATAATAGCATTGTCGAATTCTCAATATGGATTATTATTACTCACAGCCATTGCGGGCATCGTAATGATGATACTAGGTGAAATTGGAAGTTCACGAAATACAAAAGGATACGCATCAAACATATTCCTTTCCGTTGTAGGTGTATTCTTTGTAATAATCAGTGTTAGAACAATTCGATTTAATTATTATCTTGCTGCAATCGTAGCTATATTCTCAATGTTAGCAATACGTCAAATAATCACATATGTTAATGTTCCTGACGACATAGGTGATATTGAAGGATATCAAATAATTGCCGTTTTGCTTATAGTTACGCTTATTGTTCCAATTTTATTCTTCCCGGTATCTGGAACGGTATTCGGAGGTCCAGAACGTGTAAATATTGATAGTTATCAAGATTGGGAAGAACCATTAGAATGGATGAGTGAGTCAACGGAATATGATAATATACCAAACTATGAATCAACAGATAGTCAACCATATAACTATGATTCAGACACGTATGGTGTAATGTCTTGGTGGGATTACGGTCATTGGATAACCGTAACAGGAGATAGGTCACCTGTATCTAACCCATTCCAACAAAATGCTGAAGAATCATCTCAATTCTTATTAGCAGATAATCCTGAAGAAGCAGAAGAAGTAATATCTAATATGAATGAAGATGCAGAGGCAAAATATATTGCGATAGATTGGCAGATGGCCTCACCATTTAGTAAATTTACCGCAATGCCTGAATTTAATGATAATGTATCAACGCAAGATTTAGTTACACCATATTATGTACGTCAAGGTCAAGGTCAAAGGATTGCGTCGTTTGAAAGAAGTCAAAGATATTATGAGTCAATGGTAATTAGACTGTACTATGGTCATGGTGGCCAAATGGAACCGGGTCCATACACAGTTGATTATTCAACGACAAGCACACAACAAGGTCAAGTATATAGAACCTTGATACCGCAACAGAATCCTGTGACTGTACACAATACCACAAATGAAGCTAGACAATATGCAGAAAATAATGATGAAGTTGCGTTTGGTGGATTTGGAACAAATCCATCCGAAAAAGTAGATGCTCTTGAAAATTATAGACTTGTTAAATCTAGTCCGTATGGAGCATTCCAGAATCCTGCCGTTGGTTCTGAAATAAATCAGATATTCAATTCTGCAACAGAGAATATATCTGTAACAGAATTTAATTCAAACCCTAGTGCAGTTAAGATATTTGAGAAAGTTGATGGTTCTGAAATATCTGGAGATGGTGCTGCACCGGGAGAAATGATTACTTTAACTGTTCAGTTGTCTGACCCTGATACAGGTTTGACATTTGAATATAAACAAGAAACAAAAGCAAATACAAACGGTGAATTTAGCACCGTAGTTCCATATTCAACAACAGGATATGATGATGTTGATTATCCTCCAGCCGTTCAAGCACAAAGTGCGTATGTTGTTGAAGGTTCTGAAAGTAATAAGGTACAAATAGTTTCAATAAATGAATCTGATGTTATTGATAGTAATTCAAGTCCTGTAAATATAACATTAGAAGAAACAGAAGATGAAACTGAGGAATAGAACGTAAATAGAATTTAATTTTACTGTGTTGGATTTATTTTTTCGATTTGTGATATAAGATATGTACTTATAATTCCACTTATAACTCCATTTGACAAAGATAGGAATAATCCTAGGAATATAAGTGCCCATATAGATTCAAAACCCCATCCTGAAAATATTCTTATTGTTGTAATAATAATTAAACCCAACCACCATGATATGAATGTAGATAAATTAATTCTTACACTAGTTGTATCCTGAGAGAACATCCATGTTACAATATAGGCAATAATCCATGGGAATATAACGAACAAAAATAAAGATAATACAACATATCTCATTTGTTCAATGGTCGTTAAACTACTTGCAAGTAGAAATCCACCTACAAATATACCTGTAACAGAAATAACAAATGATTTATTTAAATTAAATTTTTTTGAGATAATACCTGTAGTACATATCGTTATGATACCTAACAAAATCAAAATAATATTTGTTAAGTCTAGTACTGTAATGATATCCATTATATAGTTATTTTTAATTAAAGGATATGAGTTTATCGACGCTGGGATTAGTAAAATTATATAAAATAAAGAATCAATTTATCAAATTAGAAATAAACCACCATATCAAATACACACCTAGAAAAAGAATACCCCAAACAAGAGTAAATATAAGGTAGAATCCAAATTTTCAAAATCTGTTAATACACCTACACTGTAATAAAATCTCAAAAAAGAAGCGCCAATTAATAATATAAATGATTCACTTAATATAAAGTTTTTTAATTGTATATCGGTAAAAAATATTACATATATATCTATAATAACAATTAAAACAAACAACCAAAATAGTAATGTCACACTATTCATTATATAATTATTTTTAATTAAAGGATATGAGTTTATCGACACAGGAATTAATCAAAAATAGAAAGAAGTATATATTCTTAAAACAGTAAATTAAATATGACAAAAGAAAATATTAATTCATCTTCTGGATGGTGTGCAATACATCTTGGATGTGGTGGACAATTGAAAGCCGTATCCATAGATAAAGAGCATGATTTTGTTTGTTCTGTATGCGAAAATGAATTGAAAGATGATAAAAATATTATCATATTTGAAAATGAAAATGAAACAAAATTACCACAAAATATTTCTTCAATAGATATACTACAAATGGAACGAGAAGATAGAGCGAAGCTAGTTAATCCAAAAACAGATGTAGATAATAAGGAACAAAAAGAAATGATATTAGAGAGTTTAGATGATAAACCTCTATTTTTCTAAAAAACATATCAGATAATCTCACTTACAGTGTTGTTACCGAGATTTTTACTATCTACGTTGGACTAAACGTTGTTTTACGTTGTTTTAAGAATAGACTCAAGTCTAACGAACCTAGTTAATACAAGTGTAGTTTACATCAACTACAAGTCAACTTGTATAACGTCGGTAATTTGGCTTGAATTTCCCCTGTTTTAGGGCCTCGGTAACAGAACCCCACTAACAACACTGTTAGTGAGATTATGCTGTGTGTATTATCGACGGAAGACCACGTTAAAAGATTTTTCTATTAATATTTATAATTATAAATTAAAATATAATAATATTTTGATAAATATTTGCAATCATCCATTAACTGTTTTTATTACTTGAACATAAGCGTAATCTATCTGTTTTTTATTAGATAATGTAACATCTATATTATATGTACCATTAACGTAATTTGCACTTTGAGATATATCCGCATCTGCAATTGAAGCATATGGGTTTGTAATTTTTTCACCATATTCTTTTATACTTTTAATAACAACATCACTTGTCGTTTTTTGATTAACGCGAACGGTCGTCGTATCTAAAGTTACATCTGTTTGTATACTCTCGTTAGATTCTTCGAAGTACCGATTAACTTCTGATGCGGCTTTTAAGGTGTCGAAGGTAAATTGTGAATCTAGATACATCGTTTTATTTCCATCCGTAGTATAACTAATTTGTAATTTTTGTGGAGTAGGCATTTCTTTTAAATCTTTTATTCTCTGTTTATTTTCTTCTGACATTTGTTGATATGCAGGGTCATTTTCAATATCATCATACATCATCATAACTTCATCATATATTGGTCCAATATTATCCATTGATAGAGATACATATGTATCGTCATAGTTTTCAGGTATTAAACTTGTATTAATATGTTCTGTGTCTCCTTTGTGTGTATCAATTATATTTTTTGTAAATTCTTCTGAATTTGATAACGCAATAATATTATCTTCTAATACAACGCCGTGGAATTCTTGTTCGTTTGCTGAATTCATAGCTTCAATATTTTTATATATTGTATGGTTTTTATATTCTGTCGTATTTAATTCAGAATCATTTGAATTTTCTATTATTGTTTCAATTTCACTTTGAGATAAATTAATGTCCATAAGATACCCTCCACTTACATTAACATTATCTGTATTTTCTATTTGGTCTAAACTTATATTTTCACCGTATTGTCCAAATATCATAATATTGTTCACATCTTTAATTCGTATATCAACATCTGAGGTAATTTCACTCGAATTTAATTGTTGATTCGTAGAATTATAACCAGATTCTAGTGATTGATTATACCAATTTCCAGACGAACCAAGATATTATTCGTGTAATTCATTTGCTATATCTCTTGTTATCTGGTCTTCAACTAATCCAATAGAATCTACTTGCATTACAAAATCAGATTCGGATGGTATATTTTCATACATACCATATGTTTCTTCTTGTTCTGTAGATGAATCATCAGATAATAAATAATATGCTCCACCAGCCGCAACAGATGAAACAAGTATAATCGATACGATTGCTACAACAGCAATTAATTTTATATTATACTCTTTTTTTGAATTTATCAAAATCCATATATAAATCTTTTGTGTATACGTTAAATATTTAATTCCACGTAAAAAAAATAATATGCGCAGACATTTAGTCTTTTAATGTTCCATCTTCATTAAGTATTGAATCATCTGGGGGTTGTTCTTCCAAACCTAATTTTGAACGAACTGCATTTATATTTGAAAAGTCTCCATATTGCCCGTTTACATCCATATCTATATAACTCATAGATTCAGATATTTCTTCTGATAATTTTATTGTCGTTTTTACATTTTGAATTTCTCTTAATTTATTTGACCACGGACTATATACATCCCAGAATATTTCACCTGTACTATCAACATCATAAAGATTATCTATTTCAATATGAGATAAATCCTTATCTTCATCTTTAATATCGTCTAGGAGTTCTTGAGGTGTATCACAACCTGTTTCTTTTTTATATGCGTCTATTTCCTCATAGAGTTCGTCTAATCTCTCATTTAGACCATCAGGGCCTCTTACAGTATATACTCTCCAAACCATTTGAAACATAGACATTACATTATTACGATATATACGTGGGTCTGATTTTTCACCATCAGAATCTAATAATAAAACATGTTCTTCTACAAGATATCGTGTAACTTTTCGAAGTGTTTCCTCAGGAACAGAGTTGTATTTACTTTCTGCTATTTCTGATAAACGTTGACCGTTTGGCATTAATAAAGCAGATAACGCTCTTTCATATTCTTCTGTATTTTCAATATATCTATCATTTATATCGATACTATTATCCATACTATAACAATATTACTCGTCCTATTAGTGTATTTCGGAGATTAATTATCAAAAAGTGTTTTTAATTCGTTGTTCTCATCTGACCTCGGTAAATTTCAACTAATAAATCAGCAATTTTATCCATATCTGTTCGGATATATGAATTACCGAAGATTTTCGTCATTGCATTATCATCTAAGTGGTCACCAACACCAATTCCAATTACACGTTTTCCCTCATTGATTGCGGCTGAAAACTGTTCTTGAGCTTCAACCATAGCAGGGTTTCCTACTTCATTAGAATGAACATTACTATCTTTGTCAACATTTGCTACGCCATCTGTAATAACGATAAGTACATCCTCGCTATTTGGCGTAATATCTGCAAGTGCTCTCCCATCTTGAATACCACTTGCTGTTGGGGTATATCCGTGAGCGTTAAACGAATCTAGGTGTTCTGGTTTGAATTTCTCTGTGGGTGCTGTAATAAGGTCTGTCTTCATTCCGGGGTCACCATGTCTACGACAATGTTCTGTTGAATATGCTGTAGCCGTGAACCTATCCCCAATTTGTTCACAAGCATCTGCAAGAGCCATCAGAGCAAGTTTAATCTCTGATTCATCCATACTACCGGAACAATCTACAACGACGGTAATACACCGGTCACCAACTTCTGACTGGTCCATTTCAAGATACAGTCGTTCTTCTGTAGGGTCCCCGGAACGTTTTCGAATCACGCCACGAACATTGATTCTTTGTCCATATTCTGCTGGTTTTGGTGCTTCTCGCGTCTTGATTTTCCGAAATGCTTCCCGAATCTCATCTGCAAAAACGGTCTTCATATAGTTCGATAATATCTTCTACATCGATAGCAGTATGAGTATTATTCATTCGTTCATCACGTTCTTTCTGTCGAACACCAATTTCTGTCTCCGGTTCTGCTCGCATATCTTGTAGATTATCGAAATGGTCTTCAATGAATTTTGTAGGGGATTCGTAATCAGCCTCTGTATTATACCAATCACTCATATCTCGTTCTGCACTACTCTTATCCATTTTATCTTTCAAATATTCTAGTTCTTCATTTGATTCATCACCTTCTTGTTCATCTGATTCATCACCGCCCTCTCCGTCTTGCTCGTCGTTCTCACCGTCTTCTTGTTCCTCTGAATCATCACTGCTATTGGATGAATCATATGTATCATCAAAATCCTCAGCCGTAAGGTTAGATTCAGGCTGTCCGCCGAACAAAAGACCTTGAAGATGACCCTCTACAAGAAGCAATGTCAAATGAAGAAGAATTACCTGAAAGACTCTATAAGCGACTTGAAATTGGCGTTGATGAATTTATGAGAGAATCTGCTGCATCAAAAGAAGATGTGTCAGATAATGAACTTGCTACGGTTGTTAATGCACTAGCTACAGCACTTGAACCGGGAGCTATTGCAAAACAAGAGGATTAGGTCTAAAAATTAAAAAATAGTTATATTTTTTAGTTTGTTTCGTCTGTACCATATTGTTTGTATTACCAGATATTATATACAATACAATATATTTATAATATCGCAAGTATTAAGATTACACTAACCAATTATTGTATATGAATACAGAAATTAATGATTTGCCTACTGTAAGTGAAGAGCTTATAGAAATATTTGATATGTATGGTACATCTACACCACCAGATGTAGGTCGCGTTGAACCAATTATTGGTGGAGAAAAAAAGGCTAAGGCTGGAAAAGAAGGTAATATTAACAAAAAACCGGTTGGGTATACTGCGTATTCATCGTATTTTAACAGTCTTGTTTATTTAGTTGAGAAACGACAAAGAGATATTATTTATAAAGTTGAAGGTGGTGGATTTGCTATTAGTAAATCTATTATTGAAGAACTTCAAGAAAATAATGTCAAATATGTATTCGGTGGTATGACTGAAAAGAATACTATTCTTATATTTCCACTAGATGCATTTGATACTGAATTCCATACACAGGGTTGGGATAAACAATTATACGCAACAAAAGATAAAGATGTTATTTATGAAATACCAAACGGTGTATCAGATGTATTTTCAGATTATCCCTCAAATGCAGATAATGCTATTACTATGGAAAAAGCATTAAATAAAATTAATCGCAATTAAGAATTTTACAAGTATTATTCCGAATCAAGAGCCTCATCAAGGGCTTCTTCAAGGTCATTCTGTTGTGTTACGCCAACAAATCTTTCTTGTAAATTTTCACTTCCATCTTCATCCTCTGTAAGGACTATTACTGTAGGTAGTGAACGGACCTGATATTTCGTTCCAATATCTGGAGAATCATCTATATCAATTTTAACAATATTTACGGATTCTTCATAATTTTCTTTTACTTCATCTACGATTGGACTTTGCGTTTTACATGGACCACACCATTCTGCCGAAAAGTATAGTAATTTAACAACCATACATATATTTTATTAGTAAAGCATATATAATTTTCGCTCAAATAATTCACAAGTATTAATACGAACCAATCTATGTACTATATATGGAAAACGGAACCCTAATTACGATTGAAGGTATCGACGGCGCAGGTAAATCAACCGTTTTTGAGTCTTTAAATGAAGAATTCCCAAATGCTGTATTTACTTCAGAACCACAAGAAGACCAATGGCTCGGAACCGTATTACGAAAAGCATTATCTGATGAAGATATGAGTGATATGAGTTTATTTTTCTTATTTTTGTCAGAGCATGCCCAACATATTGAAGATTATGTTAATCCGGCTCTTGAAGAAAATAAACTTGTTATTTCAGACCGATTCGTAGATTCTCGTTACGCATATCAAACATATGCTCTAGATAATCTTGTTAATGGTGAAACACTACAATGGATTCAAAATATTCAAGAAAACGGTTGGAGTACAATTCCAGACCAGACGATTATTCTAGATATTAGTGTTGATACTAGTTTAGAACGAATTGCAGATAATAAAAAAGAAGTTTTTGAAAAACGAGATAGATTAGAAGCAGCACGAGATATCTATCTTAATCTTGCGGAAGAAGATAATGAACGATATACAGTTGTAGATGCAGAACAATCACCAGAGTATGTTATCGATAAGTGTAAAGAAATTATTAATAATGAAATCCAATAATATATAACGCTATACTATAAATATAATTGTATGGATTATAACCATGCAACTACATTATTAATTGGGAAAGTAAAACAAGCATTCACACTATATAATGAAAATGATATGGATAAATAGTCAAATCAAAGAAAATTCGGTATAATTCTCGTTGATATGTGTGAATTAGCGTCAGAAAGTGATTTCATTTGATTTCTGTCTAACTGGTTGTATATAATTACTACCGGGCTGTAAAACTTCACCAGTAGCATCACCCCATTGCGTTACAACACCGACATTACCTTCATCTACTGGAGACCATGCCATAACTAATCCTGTAAGACCTACTATGGCTATTATGCCTATTACTACAACGATACCTGATGCAACAATACCTTTAAAATTTATATCCGTCATCTATTAATAAAATGTGGATTACATTAATAATACTTCTGCCGATTTATTTTTTATCCGGTAAATTCATAAGCCATTTTGTAAATCTATCACTGTGTATATCTACTTCATCTTCACCAATAAATGGAGATAACATATCACCGGACATTAATAAGTTATAATTTAAATCTTTAGGGTCTTTATCTGCACGTTTTAAAATATATTTTCCACTTTCGTCTTTATCTCGTATTATTAATTCTTTTTCAGCTAGTTTTCTGGCTATTTTACTACCATGACCGGAAGAACAATCGATTAATTTGTATAATTCATTTTGATATACTAAATCTTTTTCATTAATAATTTGTATTGCATTTTCTTCTAACTTTGTTAATTCATAATCTGTCATTACATAATATTATCAGTCCAATACAAAAAAGATACCGACGATTAATAGGTTTAAATTTATTTTGGGAAGAAACGTTTCTTTATCTTTTTTACGCCTTTTTTAGTCCAAAATGTAAGTGCGTGTTGGTGAAATGCAATATTCATTATCGTCAAACATACACCTAATAGTCCTACAAAGAATACCGCTGTTGGACTTAGAGTTTTTACAGTGGCTATAAAAGCACCAAGTGTCAGTAGTAAACTTCCAATGAATAATGATGCAACACCTTTTTCTGTCATGACATGTGTTTTAATATCATTTTCCTGAAACATCTTTGTATGCGTGAATGCAGCCTGTGAAATCTTGGGTGCTCTATATGTACCCTCAATATGATATTTATCTGGGTCCATTGAATAGAACTTTTCTTCCAGTCGGGGGGTATGACCCCACCGAATAATTCCTAATCTCTTTAATACCCTTTTTGTACTATATTTGATTCTATTTGGAATTGTTTGAATCGGAGGATAATCGATAACTAAATTCCGTTCTGTTGAATTATATTGTTTATATCCTTTTGTTTCAATGGGGAGTCTGTGTCCAGACAAATCACTAATTTTATCTGGTTCAATATCATAAAATGACAGTAATCTATTTAATTTGTGCGAACGGTCTGTGATTTTATTCTCTGATGGAGCCGGTACCTCGATGTATTTGTTACCGTTCGGTAGTTCAGATACTAGTTCGAGCGTGATTGTATCTTCACCGTACGAGCGTTCTACATACTCTTTAGCACCAATAACAGGCGGAGACCAGAATACGTCTTTATTAGATACTTCTTCAGATTCGTTTTTCTTAGCTTCATGTTCTGCTTTACGTGCAGCTTCGCGTGCCTTCTTTACGCGTGAACTCATTTTAGATTCAATATCCGTTACAAACCGTTCAGCAGATTGAACAGTTTCATCCGTATCTGATTGTCTAGATTTATCCAACGAATCTGAATCTTGCATACTAATTTTTAACACATGTATAGTAATAAATTCACCGAAACCGGTCTCGATAACGATGTATTATGTTTCATAATCCTACCTATCTTTTCACAAGGTGAGAATCCCGCCGTTTACGGCGGGCGTGAATCCGACACTTGCTGACCAGTCCACCGATGACACTCTGGCCGGATATTCCACGGTAATCCACAACTATTAAGTAACTGGTTCTACATAGGCTATATGGGCAGAAGATAACTCCGAGTCCTCACGGTGAGGATAGGAGTAACGGCTGTGTGGCACAGCCATCGGCACACTTGTTCGATTCAGAAAGTGGAGCGTTCGCCCTGCGAGAACAAGCCGTGTCGTAGACCAGCAAATATCCCACCTGCGGTACGGGAAGCCCCGGCTTTCACGCCGGGGAGGATGTCACATACACTATGTTTTATATATGTTGAATACTGCCTATATTACACGATGTCAGAAAATATTGAAGATTTAGCAAAATCACTTGGCGCAGAGATTGAGAAACTTACAGAATACAATGAATATTTAGATGCTGTTGAGAAGTATGAAAATAATACAGAAGCACAAGAGAAGTTATCAGAACTTCGTCGGTTAGAGAATGAAATTATTGCGGCTCATGAAAGAGACGAACCGCACAGTGAACATAAAGAAAAACATGCAGAATATGAACAGCTTTCAGAAGAATTGGCTGAATTAGATGTTGTATCTTCTTATTATGATACCGTTGAAGAGCTTGAAGAAAGATTGAGTGATATTAATGATGATATTTCTGAAGGACTAAAACTAAATTTTGCTCATTCTGTTGAGTAAAATAGTTTAATATATTGTATTATATTATTTTGTATTATAAATATTACTAATATCAGGTAATTCAGAAATATCTGATAAATTAAATTTCATACTTAATTTATCGTGGATGGGGCTAATTTTGATAATGGCTTCAGCATGAAAAGTGACATTTTTATCCCTATCAAGGCAAACATTAGGAATGAATCGAATTTTATCTTCCCGTTCTGATTTATTTTTATATTCATCAATATTTGTAATAGATGTAAATGAATAATCTCTATCTCTGTTATTCCAATCCTGAGCTTCTTTTTCAGCTTCTTCTAATGTATTAGGTGTGATTTTATTAACCAAAGAACCACCCGATTCAATTTCCCATGGCGTAACCATAGCTAATTGTCCTTTGGAATTTGTACGTCGGACGCCATCTTCATCTTTTAATTTTAATTCACACCACGCACTCATTGGACTTTCACCATAAAATGTATCCTCTCCATTGTTTGTAACAGCAATTATAAATCCTAATCTATCTTCAATTATCCCGGCGTGAAAATCTATTACGGAAAATCAAGGAGAAAGCCTCGCCGTTCACGACGGGGATGAATCCGACAGT
>Ga0208138_100570_pt1 | contig 14368 bp, 16 predicted proteins | sample AntRauMetaRauer3_FD_184786 | JGI IMG/M metagenome (GOLD analysis project Ga0208138, IMG submission 184786) | Saline lake microbial communities from Rauer Lake, Antarctica, in enrichment culture - Antartic Rauer Lake 3 Metagenome Rauer3 (SPAdes)... ...
ATGCCAAGACGCCCGCTCGGTCGAAGGAAATCCAACAGATGTACGAGGCTGTCGCCGACCGCTGTGGAGCCGACCCACTGACGACGCTGAAAAGCATCCAAGACCATCTCTCGGAGCTGTATATGCTCAGTACCTCACAAAGCATCTCCGTTGACTGCTTCTGGGACGTGAGTTCGGTGGAGAAGTCAGTGGTGAGCAACTGCTGAGGAGAACTGCTCGGCACTGCGAATACCGAACCTGTCGCAGTCGGCGGCGAAACGCCGCCGACGCGACGGTGTAGTCACTCACCGCAAGGCCAGCCCGGTCAGTGGTTACCGGCTGAACCGATCGTCGGGCGGTTTGTTGCTCGGGACGGCCCGACGCACCGCGAGGGCCGTCCACGCTGCTCGCGTCACCATATCGATGAACTCTTCGAACGACCATTTCCAGAGGCGTCGCGCGCCTCGGCGCGGCGACGCCACGTACTCCCAGTGCAGATACCGCCAGACGTTTTGAAACAGGAGACTGATCACGACGAACAGCAGCCGACGCACCGGATCTTGCGTCGTGGTCGAGATCGTCGTCTTCTCCGAGAGGCGGTAGCTCGATTCGATGCCGAACCGCTTGGCGTAGTGGTTCCGTGCTTGGCGCGGTGTGTCGATGAATGGCGCGTCGACGGCGTAGCCGTGACGCGCCACACCGTGTTCGTCATACCGACCGTTTTGGTAGGTGCAGTCGATGTAGACCGGGAATTCGACGGTCCAGGTGTGACCGTCGAATTCCGTCGTGAGGTCGTGTTCGATGGTTCGGCTCCAGCCCTGGTTGAGTTCTTCTTGGATCGCCTTGCCCCACTTTACGACCGGCGTGACGTAGGCGTAGTTGTGCGCTTGGAGGAGAGTGAGACACTTGCCGTCGTAGAACTCGCGGTCGAGGTAGACGGCCTTGACCTCGGGGTCAAGGCCTTCGAAGACGCCGAGGAACTCGGCGAGGACGCTGCTGGGGGTGTCGCCGTCTTCGAGACGGCGCACCGCCAAGGTGTAGCGTTTGTTGCGCACGCGTGCGTAGAGGGTAGCGTAGGCGTGGAAGGCGGTGGTCCCGGCTTTGGCTTCGGAGTGGTAGAGGCCGTCCGTATCGTCTTCATCACCGTAATAGGGCCGCAGGTGGAGGTCCGCGACGACCTCCACCTGCTCGGGCAGGAGTTCGAGCACATCTTGTTGAAGCAGGATATTGCCGACGGAAGCGACGGTGTCGAAGTCGAACTTTGTGCGGAGGTGGTAGAGTACATCGTTGCCGGAGGGAGCATCTTCGCTGTTCTCACAGAGCGTGGAGACGGAGGTCCCGTCGGCGCACGCGCCGACGAGGACCTCGAAGATGTCCTCTGGGCTGATTTCAGCGTTCTCGCCGAGGCTCAGGCTGAACGTCCCGGTGAGGGTGTTGACGAGAAAGTTAAGGAGTTGGTCTTCGTGGATTTCATCGTCTGCTTGCTGTTTCGTTGTCACACCATCAGCAAGCAGACGTCTCAACTAACCGGCTTCGTGAAGTACTGAGATTCTTCATCTAATCCAGGAGCGCATTCTGGGATGAATTCATTTGACGAATCAGACTGAGGTGGCACATATTCTGGCAAAAACGCGTTAATGCCAACTTCTTGTAGTCGATCGCGGAACATCCCCTACGTCACAGCCGTAAAGCATCCCAAATCCGAAAATAGGTGCTTATATGTCCCTCGTTGCGAAACACGCCTCTCATGCTGATGTCAATAGTTGACACCATTAAACAACGGGATCTTCTTGGGGGAAACACCCGGCTAATTGGTGGAGCAGTCATCGGATTATTACTGTTCATAGATCTCGCGAGGCGACTGACGAGCGGGGACCTGACTGCCGCTCTTCTCGCCGGATACATCTGGAACGGGCTCACGTTCGGATTGATTGTCGGTCTAGCAGGTGTTGGGCTTTCGCTAACGTACGACCTGCTCGAGTTCGCGAATTTCGCCCACGGTGATTACATTACCGCCTCGGCATTCTTCGGATGGGGGACTGCCTATCTCTTCGCTGGTGCTGGCGAATTCGATCCCGGCTCTCTGTTCTTCCTTGGCGTGGGGGGGACGCTGTATCCCGGTGACGTGGGGATCAGTGTCGCAAGTGCCCCCGCCGCAATCGTCGCCGGACTGATCGTAGCTGCCGTCGCCGGTGCGGTACTAGCGGTACTTCTCGACCGACTGGTCTACAGTTCGATACGGCAGGCGGGCACGATATCCCTCCTCATCGCTTCGATTGGAGTTGCGTTCACGCTGCGGTATCTCACCGTCTACGTATTCACCCAGCAATCGTTCGGATTGACAGTCAGCGCGTGGGTGTACCGTATTCCGCTCCCGGGTGGGAAGCTGAACATCAGCGCCCCCTCGTTATTGCTTGTCAGCGTCTCGCTCTTGACGATGCTCGGAGTCCATCTCATGTTGACGCGGACGAAACTCGGGAAAGCAATGCGGGCTATGGGCGCAAATCGCGATCTCGCCCGGATTAGCGGCATTCCCTCCGAACGCGTTATCACGACGACGTGGCTCATCGGCGGTGCGCTGGCTGGTCTGGCAGGGTTCATGATCGCTCTCCTCCAAGGGACGATCACCTACCAGATCGGCTGGACGCTGCTTCTTCTCGTGTTCGCCGGCGTGATTATGGGCGGTATCGGCTCGGTGTACGGCGCTATTCTCGGCGGTGTACTCATCGGGCTCATAACTCGCGTCTCGCTCGTGTGGATTCCGGCGAGTTTCACTGAGGCGATGGGCTTTGGCATCATGGTCCTCATCCTGTTGACTCGCCCACAGGGCCTGTTTGGGGGTGAGATTTCGTGAGCGAGCAATCTGGTACAGGTGACGTGCGCGAGGAAATGTTGAACAGTCTCTCCACCCTCTGGGAGAACGACTTGGTCAAAATCGGCGTCACGCTCGGCGCCGTCTACGCACTCTATCTGCTAGCGGGGGCGGCGCTGGGCTATGACCTCTCCGGCCAACTCAACTCGCTACGGCGCTTGACCTTCCTCATCGTTCTCTATGGTGTTGGGGCACTCGTAGTGAACCTCCATTGGGGGTATAGCGGACTGTTCAACATCGGTATTGTTGGGTTCATGGCGGTCGGTGTGTACACGACGACGATACTCACACGGCCAGTGGCGGGACAGAACCCGACCGGCACGCTCCCTGGGCTCGGGTTACCACTCCCGATTGCGATTATCGGGGGCGTCCTCGCGGCGGCAGCCATGGGATACGTCGCCGTGCTGCCATCGCTACGGCTCCGTGAAGATTACTTCGCGATCGTGACCTTGGCGTTCGCCGAAATAATCAGAATCACTGCGAAAGCGTCCGAGCTGCAGGAGTTCACAATCTTCGGTACCACGCTCGGAACGGGTGGCGGTCGCGGTATCCGAACATACCCCAATCCGATCGATCAGTTCTTCAACGGCGCTGGAAAGCCCATCGTGGCCGCGGCCAGCAGCTTCGGTATAGATGGCTCGCTCGTGACCGGGTTGGCGTTCGTCCTGGTCCTGACGCTTTTGCTGGGTCTGGTGTACTGGCTGATCGTTCGGCTTGCCGAATCCCCATTCGGGCGCGTTCTGAAAGGAATCCGAGACGATGAACAGGCGACGACTGCGCTTGCCAAAGACACGAATTCATTCAAGATTCGTGTATTTATCATCGGCTGTGCAATCCTCGGATTGCTCGGGATCGTCTGGCAGGGCAGTCAGGGGTACATCGCTCCAGGCTTGTTTGTGCCACAACTAACGTTCTTCATCTGGATCGCGGTCATTATCGGCGGTGCAGGCTCGAACACCGGTTCCATAATCGGCTCGATACTGTTCGTGGGAATCATCTATCTCGGGCCGGGCTACCTTCGCCGACTCGTCGAGGAGTACGTCGGGCTGCAGGGGTCGGTCTCGACATTCCCCAACGCCGTGGGCGCGTTGCTCGGCGGTAACGTCGACCCGTTCCTGCTGTACAACCTCGACCAGACGAGTGCGCTCCGAGTCGTTCTGACTGGCGTCTTCCTGATTCTGCTGCTCAGGAGGCGACCGGAAGGGCTATTTGGATCCCGGCGTGAAATCGCTGCGAGTATAGATCTGGAGTCACGGGTCCGCGACCGTCGCAACTCGGCAGGCGCTGATGGTGATTCTGAATGACACCGATGTCAACGGCATCTGACGAGAGAGCATCGAGCGACGACCAACTATCGGCAGAGACTTTACTCGAGGTCGAGGGGATCACGAAATCCTTCGGCGGAATCAAGGCACTTAACGGAGCCTCGTTCGAGGTGGCGACCGGGACCCTGACCGGTCTTATCGGTCCGAATGGGGCCGGGAAGTCGACGACGTTCAACGTCATCAGTGGAATGTTCAATCCGGATGCCGGCAGTGTCCGGTTCGCTGGTGAGGACATCACTGACCTGTCCCCCGACCGCACGGCCAAGCGAGGGCTCGTCCGTACGTTCCAGTTGGCCCGAGAGTTCCAGAACATGACCGTCCTCGAGAACCTCATGATCGCGCCGGAAGGACAGATCGGTGAGTCCTCCTGGCGATCCGTGTTCCCCGGAACCCGCGGTGCGGTGCGGAGCCAAGAGGAAGAGGTGTTCGAAGAGGCGTGGGAGATGCTCGAGTTCTTCGACATCGACCACCTCGCGCTCGAGAACGCCGGGAACCTCTCTGGGGGCCAGCGAAAACTCCTCGAGTTTGCCCGGGCGCTCATGCTCGAGCCGGATATGCTCCTTCTCGACGAGCCGTTCGCTGGCGTCAACCCGTCGCTCGAAGAGAAACTCCTCTCCCGAATCGAGACGCTCCGTTCACAGGGCCAGACGTTCCTGCTCGTCGAACACGATATGGATCTGATTATGGAGCACTGCGAACGGATCATCGTCATGCATCAGGGCGAGACTCTCCTCACTGGGACGCCCGAAGAAGTGCGGTCTGAAGAACAAGTCATCGAGGCCTACCTCGGGGGGAACGTCGCATGAGTCTGCTCACCGTCGACTCGCTCGATGCGGGCTACGGGGAACTCCAGATACTCGAGGATATCGACATAACCCTTGATGAGGCCGAGTACGTCTCCATAGTCGGTCCGAACGGGGCCGGAAAATCGACGGTGATGAAGTCGATCTTCGGGCTGACGACCTACATGGGCGGAACCGTCGAGTACGATGGAACGGATATCTCGAGGTACGAACCTGAAGAAATCATCGGAGAGGGCATCAGCTACGTCCCACAGAACGACAACGTGTTCCCCCCGCTTTCGGTGCGTGAAAACCTCGAGATGGGTGCGTACATCCTGGATTCGGTTCCGGAGAAGACGATAGAGAGCGTGTACGATCGATTCCCGATCCTCCGTGAGCGCTCTGATCAGCAGGCTGGAACACTCTCAGGTGGGCAACAACAGATGCTCGCGATGGGCCGGGCACTGATGCTTGATCCCGATTTACTTCTCCTCGACGAACCGTCGGCAGGACTCGCACCTGATCTCGTCGATGAGATGTTCGATCGAATCGACAGTATCACGGAATCCGGAACGGCCGTCCTCATGGTCGAACAGAACGCAAAGGAAGCGCTCCGTCGGTGTGACCGCGGATACGTACTGGTAAACGGTCAGAACCGATATATGGACTCTGGAGAGGCGCTGCTCAACGACGAACAGGTTCGGAAGGACTTCCTCGGTGGGTAATCTCCCGAAACGAAGTTCGACAGGAACGTCCGCTATCTCGAAATAGCCAGAAGAAGGAGTTGTCGGGTTAGTTCCCTGGATTCAGTGCCTGGTCTTTGGACACGTCGACGACGTCCAACCGGTTGATACCGGTCTTGCTGTCGTCCGTGAACTCCCATATCTCGTAGGATCCGGACTTCAGATCGCCGTTCTCGTCGAAGTCGACCGCGCTGGCTGCCCCCTCATACTGGACCTCCTTGCCGTCTGCGGCCATCTGAACGCCCTCGGCGAGATTGTCGATACTTACCGTCGCCCCGCCGGGATTCGCGACGTTTCGCATCTCTTCCGAGACTGCAGCGCCGTTGTTCTCGCCAGCTGCCGCGTTGGCGAGCAGCGTGATGGCGGACGCATCGTACGTCTGTGCGGTGAACGCGATCGCCGCGTTCCCGTACTTCTCTTGGAACGCCGAGGTGAACGCGTCGTAGTTCGGACCGGCGGCTGCCGGCATCGTCCCGATTGCTGTCTTCATCGCGTTACCTACCTTCTTCGGGAGCGTCGGGTCCTTGGCCCCGTCCGTCAGCATGATGGGGCGTCCGGTGTCGTAATCGGCGTAGTAGTCCCGGAAGAGTTGGACTCCGCTCTGTGGGTACGTGATGACGACGAGCAGGTCTGGATCGTCCGACAGTGCTGTCTGGAGCTTCGAGCTGTACGACGATTGAACCGGGTCGTGGACCACCTGATTCTGTACGGTTCCACCGAAGGTCTGCTCGAAGTGGTCCGTGAACCACTGGGAGAGCAACTGCCCGTAGTCGTCGTTGATATACGTCGTCGCGACGGTTTCGACATCGTCCAGCCGTTCGGCGGCCGCCTGCGCCATGGCGAACCCCTGGTACTGGTCGCCCGGCGTGGTCCTGAAGAAGAGATCCTTGTCGTCGAACGTACTCAGGGTTGGGAGCGTGTTCGACGGGGAACACGCCAACATACCCTTCGGGACGAACACGCGGTTACCGATCTCGATGTTCGAGGTCGCGGACCCGACCATCATCGGGTATCCGGAGTTCACGAGGGCGTTCGCCCCGTTGATTGCTGCGGGTACCTTCGTCTGCGTGTCCTCGACCTGCCGGTCCACGGATATACTGACGTCGGCGTTGTTGACCTGTTCGGCGGCCATGACCCCCGCGTTTTTCATCGGCGTTCCAAGCGAGCCGAGGTCCCCCGTCAGTGGAAGGAGGTAGCCCTGCTTGATGGTGCGGCCGCCACTAGAGCCGTCTCCATCTGATCCGTCCCCCCCATCTCCACTACATCCCGCGAGAGCGACCGTTCCAGCAGCTGTCGCCGCTTTGAGAACGTCCCGGCGACCAACACGTTTGCGTTTGTTTGGCATCAGCTCACACATATAATTGCAAGGATGTAAATGAAGGGGTATCTGCATAAGTGGTGTAGTATTGCCAATCCGATTCGCCTCGGTGATTGTCATCAACACATATGATTTTTTAATCACGGATTCGACGTAGAAGACGGAATGTCACGAACTACTGTGTCGTACAAAGACGGACACATCTACGAATTCAGCCCTGATCTGGAACCGGTTTACACCGCGGAGAACGGCGAGTCGCTGACGTTCGAGACGATCGACAGTCTGAACAAGACGATAGAGTCCGACGACGACCTCCTAGCGTCCATCCCCGAGGAAGTCAACGCAGCCACGGGCCCGGTCGCCGTCGAGGGTGCGAAACCGGGCGATGTCCTCGAAGTCGAGATAGAAGACGTACGCGTCAATGAATCGCAAGGACGTGTCGTCACCGCACCCGGATTCGGCCTCCTGCAGGATCACGACGACATCGAGCACCCGTTCACGCGGATTACCGAGGTCGACGAGGACACTGATACCATCGAGTTTGAGGGCATCGATGTCCCGATCGACCCCGTCATCGGGACCATCGGCGTCGCCACGGCGGAGGACACGATCTCCACGCTGACGCCGCACAATCACGGTGGAAACCTTGACACGACGGACATGACCAGCGGTACGAGCGCGTACTTCCCCGTCTTCCAGGAGGGCGGCATGCTCGCTATGGGTGATTCGAAGGCGGCAATGGCCGATGGTGAGATGTGCGGCACCGGTGCCGAAATCGGGACCGACATCGACGTTACGGTGTCGGTCATCGAGAACCCGGATCACACCCTCGAACGCCCGTTAGTTCAAACCGAGGATTCATGGAAGACGATCGCCAGTGCGGAGTCGATGGAGGACGCCGTCGAACTCGCCAATCGTGATCTAATCCAGCTTCTGGCTGATGACCACGACCTTTCGTTGACCGAGTCCTACACGTTCTCGAGTCTCTCTGGAGGGCTCGAGATCAGTCAGGTCGTCGACCCTCTTGTCACCGTCCGAAACGCCATCTCCCGGGAGTACTTGGACAATCCGTTCTGAACAGGGTACCCGATCTGAACAGAGTACGGTTCTCCTCATCGACTCTGACGTTCTATTCGCATGGGTATAAATGGCGCCCGGGGGCTTCCGATACTTCCGATAGTCGCTAGTTGTCCACTCTGGCTCAGCAGCCCAACAGCTGACACGTAGTAATGAATAAAGCGGGTGAATCAGGTCACTGATTCATCCGCTGTCCGGATATGTCCCTGATGAACCTCCCAAAGCTCAAACAGGTACTCACAGATCCGGACGAGTTCATTACGGACAGCCAACTCAAGACGCTTTCTCTGGGGTTGCTTGCGTTGATACCGATGCCAGGAATCGAGGGCTCGCCCCTCGATTCTGGCGACATCATGGAAGTCGTGCTGCGAGCAGCTGTCGGGACGACGTCAGTCAACGGTGTCACGACTCATACGGACGACACACCAAACAGAGAGCCTGTGATGGATTGGCTCCATACGCTGGACAAAGAGTCGATGTTGGAGGCTGTAAACGACATTCTCGCCACGCTCGCAATGTCGGTTCTCGACCGTGGCGGGTCGAGAACCATCTGCGTCGACTTCATGAACAACCCTTACCACGGGTATCCAGAGCAAGAAGAAGACGAACTCAGACGGATGGCTGCCCGAGATGGAACCACGAAGTGCCACTGCTACTGCACAGCGTTCGTCATCGCCCGAGGCAAGCCGCTCACGCTGGCGATCGAACCGGTCGACGGTGATGACAGCAAGGCAGACGCGGTCGAGCGAGTGCTCGCCCGCGTCGAATCATATCCCTTCGAGGTCGAACACATCCTTATCGACCGCGCAGCCTACGTCGGGGAGCTGATCGGCGTGCTGCGGGAGACTGCTCCGCCTGTGTTCCCGGTCAAGACAGGGAAAGAGTCGCTGCGGGAGAAACTGTCGGTAACAGCGTCGTACATGACTGAGGAGACGATTTGTGAAGACAAAGAGCACGAGCAGACGTTCCCGCTTGCGGTGGACGTCACCTACCAGAATGGTGATCGAGGGAAGTCCGGCGTGAAGACGACCGGGTACGCGGCGTACGGTCTGGAAGACCGCACGCCGGCGCAAGTGGCGTCGGTGTACGCCAAGCGGTCACAGATCGAGAAGAGCTACGAGAAGTTCCGTGAAGCGCGTGCGATGACTTCGGCTCAGTCTCCGGTGCTTCGGCTGTTCTACGTGGGTGTCGGCTTCCTGTTGGAGCAGTTGTGGCTCGTGGTTCAGTGGGCAGTGCTCGCCCAGCCACAGCGTGGCGGGCGAGCACTCCCAGTCGAGTTCACGTTCGGTGACTCGTTTCTCCACGGGATCGAACGTGAGTTAGACGACGAACTCGGGTGGAAGAACAAGCACCGAACGAACGGAGTTGGATTGCCGGCAGGGTGCGACCACGGGTTCGGCTGAGCCGCCTCGCTTCGGCCGAAGCGAGGCTGGCCAAGAGCGATAGCTATCTTTTGCGGTCGTAGTCATCACTGGTACTACCGTCGAGAGGTTCGTTGCTCGACATATTTTTCCGTTGCATTATCTTCCACTCAGGCTATACCTCAACTTCGTTCCAAGTCTGGCGTATTTCCATGCACTAATTCGTGCTGTGACTAATAGAGTGGACAACTAGCGACTGTAGCAGTTGGTTCCATCAGGGATGACAGTGTCAGCTTCAGTACCGTCGATTCGGCTGGAAACGAACTCTGTGAGTTTCCTGCCGTACTCGGTCACGCGGGCACGGATCGTGTCTTTGGAGGGCGTCTTTTCGAGGTCTTGAGCATGAGCAGCTGCGTCGCGGTAGGAGAGGTCCGTTGCAAGATTGACTGTGCGTGCAGCGATATCCGGTTGATATCGCTTCTTACCGTCGAAATCGACGAGTTGTTCAATGGGACGGAAATGTGCGCATTCGTCATCACGAGCAGTAGTATCTTTGACGTACCCCAGCGAAAACTCGTGCTCGCCGGCGGTGGTAACCGCCGTGCGAGTCTTAGTTGTCGAACGTTGGAAGCGGTTGTCACCGTTGCCATTTGCGTGTTTTTTGCCACAGTACGCCTCGACGAGGGTGTCGTCGAGGCTTTCGATAACCCCTTCGAGTAGCGTTGATTCAAGATGTTGGTTCGTGAGAAACTCTGCGAAGGTAGCAAGTGGATACTGTTCAGACGGGTCAATAGACAGAGACAATTGAATCGTGAGTGTGGTCTCAATTGGGGACAGTTTCACGCTTACCACATTGTCAACATTCCTATGAGGTATCAGCTATGGCTTTGTTTCAGCAACAGCTCTACTGGTTCTGAACGATTTTCCGACGCGACCAATCTTTTGCACGAACCGAAGTCCACAAGTCATTCACGACGCCATCCGGGAACTCGGTCGGTTCTACTCGACGGAGGAACTGGTCGATCGGAGGGAGCCGGTCTATGTCCCTGGCCGATGGGGCTGAGGGCCGCTCAATGAAACGAAGCTCGTCGTGAGCGAGCCTGGCCCCAACGCGGCCGACGTCCGTCTCCGGAAAGATGCTGTCTCGCTCCGAGACGGCTCTCTATCCTCCCAGGGGCGGGGATATCCTCAGCGGGGACGGTCGGACCGGCGGCAAGGACTCGACTGGAGCGCAGCGGAAGGAGAGTGGACCGCCCGGAAGCGATCTCGGCGTGTAGTGAGCAAGCGACGAAGGAGCGAGCGAACTCGCCGGTGGGACGTGAGAGGCGAGCAGCGCGAGCCGAACGGATCGTTTCGTGCGGTGGTTGGTCGAGAAGACGAGAGGAAAGCGACTATCGTGGGGCAAGGCGTCAAGCAAGGCAATGGGCCTGTCGAGCGACGAGCGCGAACGCCGCATCCAGCACGACCCCGGTGATCCCGCTGACCTCGTTTACTCCCGACCCACGTTGAGCGCTCGTGTCTATCACGAGATGCCGACTTGTTCGACACTCGATCCAGAGGCAACCGACAACGCCGAGCTTCGCGAATGGTCTCGCGGGCAGGCTCAAGATCGGTTGAAAGCGCCCTGTCGAGTGTGTGTGCTCGAAGACGTCTGGTCCGATGACCACAGCGCGGCCACCAGCGAGGGCGTTACCTATTGGCGTTCGAAGGTCGAGCAGCTACGAGAACAAGAACACCACGAGTGAACTGATCGCTCCGTGCGGTAGTCGTAATCGCAAAAGAATCCTATCGAACCGAGAAACGAAAACGGCCGATTTGAGGGTTACTCAACCCCGTACAACCGTGTTCCGAATGCTCTTACCCTGGATGAATGGCTCTCGAACTGGGTCCCCAATCGCGCCGGTTGTTGAGATCGCCAGTTGGCTATAGCAAAGCGGTCCTCGGCGGTGGAGTCCGAAGCTATCGAGGAGTGAGCTACCAGCCTTGTACCTGACTCACAGATGACTAGCTTACCCACTCGGAGCGGACTCCTGCCACTCAACGGCAACGAGGTGCTCTGGGGAAGTTATCCGATGCTCAACCCCGGCGGCATGGACGGCTTTGCGCTCGCGATGCGTGACGGTCCACATACAGCTGTGGCAGATCGCGCTCCACATGGCTCGGTCCCTCTCCATCCGAGCGCATCCTTGTTAAGTTATCGCACGGCACATTTACTGTTGATTATAACACTAAGCAACAGTACTCAACCGAAACACATCGCGTGTCGAATGAAAAATCACTAGACTGCGCTTATTCACGGACGCCAATATATTCTATCCGACTAATCTGAACCCCGCGTTTCTCTCGGGTTTGCTGACAGGTGCAGGACGCGCGACGACGACTGACTGTTTCCCTCTCAGGCGGGGATATCCTCAGCGGGTGCGGTCGGACCGGCGGCAAGGACCCGGGTGAGCGACCGGAGCGAAGCGTAGGGAGGGATCGAGGGTGGACCGCCCGGTAGCGCCCCCGGCGTGTAGCGGAGGCGCGCAGCGCCGACGCCCGCCGGTGGAACGCGAGAGGCGAGCATCGCGAGGCGGACGCATCGCTCCGGGCGGGAGCGGTGATGATCGAGTGCCCGTCAGCAGACCAATCAACGAAAACAGGCGATTCAGGGTGTTCTCGACCCCGTGGAACCGTGTTTCGGATACTTTTAACCCGGGTGAAGGGCTCTCGAACCGGGCTCCCGCTGGCGGCTGTGGAGGATCACGGGGTGGCTATAGCAAAATGGACTCTCAGCGTTTCGTACTCGTCAGGCGCGGCGGCCCCCACGTCGCCGTCGCCGTCGCGTCGCTCGCGCGAAACAGTCGCGCGCCAGCGGGTAGGTCGATCGTCTCACTCCCTCCGGTCATTCGCCGAGGTAGACCTACTCCGCTGGCCGCTCGCTCCGGCTCCGTCCGCCGCGCCTTCCTCTAGCCCACGCTCGCGCCAGGTGACGTGAGGCGCGAGCGCCTGACCGCCCGGTCGAGGGTCGGTAGCCATCGAAGAGATGTGATGAATGAAGACGCGGCGTGCGCCGCGCCTCGCAGCGTCCAACTGCAATGTCCCGAACTAGTGCAACCCAGAAAGAGGTATCGAAAGTCGAAAAACGCGCTCAGTGGGAGGCGATGGAGTTCCGGCTCGGTGCGCCAAACACGGTCCACGTCGAGAACGTGAGTTACGGCGAGGAATCAGGCGAGCACGCCTACCTCGTGATGGTCGAGGACGGTGAGGCGGTCAAATGTACCTGTCCAGCGGATCGGTACATGGACAAGTGCAAGCATCGGATCGCGGTCGAGAACAACCCGGCGCTCGTGAGGGCGGGGAGTGCGGGCGTCACCGAGATCGAGGAGGCGCGACGATGACGTGGCGGCATGGTCCCGAGTGGGACTCGGAGATGGTTTGCTCGGAGTGTGGAAGGTCGTGGGTCTCGACGCGGTACGTCGAACTCACGGACGGACGGCGGATCAAGTTGTGCCCGGAATGCATCGAGCGACGAAAGGAGGTGGCTGAGGCATGAGTGACGAGGAAAACATCGAACTCGATCTCGATGGATGGCTGTCGAATCCAGACTCACCAAAGACGTGCCCAGAGTGTAGTAGCGATGATGTTGCGAAGCTCCTCTACACCGGCGGCCATGAAGAGATGCGGCGTTGGGTGCTCAATCGGTGCCGGGACTGTCGGCACTCGTTCTGAGGACTTTTCTCTCTTCTTTTCATACAGCCTCCCGCGCCTTCCGGGCGCGTCCTCCCCAACCTCCTCGCTCCGTCCGGTCGCTCGTCCCTCGCACGAGTCCACTCCTTCGGTCGTTCCCCGCGCGCCACCGCGACAGCACCACAGACGGGGCGATGCGTCCGGCGCTCCGCGCCTTCCGATCGTTCCACCGGCGAGCGTCGGCGCTCCGTTTCACTGCGCGCCTCCGCTGCACGCCGGGATCGCTTACCGGGCGGTCCACTCTCCTTCCGCTGCGCTCCAGCCGAGTCCTTGTCGCCGGTCCGACCGCACACCGCAGAAGGATAGACCGCCCCGGAGGGAAGGTAATGCCCTCGAATCTCGCGGGCAAAGTTACTAGTTACCACCCTGTGTAGCGATTAACTGAAACATGAGCGCCGACTCATCGAGTCCTATACAAGCAGCGAGCGAGCAGATAGGGACCGCCTCCGATCAGCTAGTCGGTTATGCCGGAGAGCACTATCACAACGGTGATCGACAGCAGTACGTCATCGCACTCGGCGGTCTGTGGATTCTCAGCTTCGCCGTCATTTCCCTCGTTGTCGGTCTCCCGTTCATTCTCCTTGCAGCCGTCGCGAACATCGTTGCAGGCACATTCCCGCTTATGCTCGGATTCGTCGGAGCGACCGCCCTCACCGGGTGGGTCGGATATCAAGCGCGTGGACAGCCGCCGGAGATCGAGCGCAGCACGAACCAGGCCGTCGCGTTCGGCTTTTTGGAGTCAGGATCGAGTACGGCCGGGTCAGTCCTCGATCGCCTCGTCGAGTTCGCGGCAACGGCCTATCTCACTCGACAGCGCCGCACGTACGCGCTCGCGATGCTCGGGATGTGGCTCGTGCTCGTCATCGGGTCTGTAATCGCCCTGATGATCGTGCTGTGGCCGGTCGGACTCGTCGCGACGGTCGGCGGCACTCCTAGCACGCTCGGGTTCTTCGTCGGTAGTGGAGTGACGGGCTGGGTTCTCTGGCAATCCAGAAAGCAAGCCCACCAGCGACAGGCGGACCAATCGCAGAATCAGCAGCGGCAGGGGGACAGCGGTCGGAATCAGGGCCAAAAGACACAGTCAGTACTTCACAAAGCCGCTTAGTTAGAACGTCTGCTTGCTGAAGGTGTGTCTAAAACCAAACAAGCAGACGGTGAGATCCACGAGGACCAGCTTCTTAA
>Ga0208138_100572_pt1 | contig 14346 bp, 12 predicted proteins | sample AntRauMetaRauer3_FD_184786 | JGI IMG/M metagenome (GOLD analysis project Ga0208138, IMG submission 184786) | Saline lake microbial communities from Rauer Lake, Antarctica, in enrichment culture - Antartic Rauer Lake 3 Metagenome Rauer3 (SPAdes)... ...
CGGTGACAAGGGATATGACGACCAGAAGATTCGCACGTTAGCCCGTGAAGATGGTGTTCGTCCGGTCATCAAGCATCGAGGATTTTCGTCGCTTCACAAGGCGTGGAACGTTCGGCTGGACGCCGACATCCACGGGCAACGGAGTCAGAACGAGACGGTGAACTCTCGTATTAAACGGAAATATGGCGAATTCGTCCGCTCACGACGTTGGTGGAAGCAGTTTCGTGAACTCGTTGTCGGCTGTCTCACTCACAACATCGACAAGGCACTCTGAACGTTCAATATAGGGTATCCAATGACCAAAGTAGAATCTCTCCCAAACTCTCGACAGAAACAGACTTATGGGTTATCTCACCTCATCTCAAAGAGATGGTTCCCGATATTGAAACGGACGGTGGGACGACCGAAATGAGTCGAGATGAGAATGTGGAGATGTCCCGAAATGCTGTCAGGGACGGTGTGTTAGATGCTATTGGAACCGTTTCCCTCCTTGGATTTTCTCTTTTAGCGCTCTTCATTGGTGTGAGAGGAGTTTACATCGGTTCCTCAATGGCTATCAGCGGAGGGTTCGTTATTGTTTCTTGCCTGCTGGCCGCGGCAGCGTTCAATCTCATCCCACCCTTCCGCGATTAACATAGCGTCAGTACATCACAAAGCATCCTCGGCTAGCTGTTTCTGAAGCCTGAGTTCTGTGGCGGAGCGGTTGCACTGACGGTCTCAACGAGAGAATCTTCGACGAACCGACCGAGAGCTGTCGCTGTCGGCGGCGGCTGCCGCCGACGCGACAGCGTCGCCACTCCCGCTGGAGGCTGTCTGGCTGGTGATTACCGGCTAAACCGGTCGTCCGGTGGCCGGTTTGCGGGGACGGCCCGACGCACCGCGAGGGCCGTCCACGCTGCCCGTTGGATCATGTTGATGAACTCCTTGAACGACCACTGCCAGAGGCGACGCCCGCCTCGGCGGGGCGTCGCCACGTACTCCCAGTGCAGATACCGCCAGACGTTCTGTAACAGCAGGCTTACCACAACGTACAGCAACCGGACGACCGGATTCTGTGTCGAGGTCGTCGCAATACTTTGCTCGGAAAGTCGGTAGCTCGCCTCGATACCGAAGCGTTTCGCGTAGTGGTATCGAGCGTCTCGTGGTGAGTCGATGAACGGCGCGTCAGCGGCGTAGCCGTGACGCGCCACACCATGGTCGTCGTACCGCCCATTCTGGTAGGTACAGTCGATGTAGACAGGAAACTCGACGGTCCAGCTGTGACCGTCGAGTTTCGCCGTCATGTCGTGCTGAATCACGCGACTCCAGCCTTCCGAGAGTTCTTGCTTGATCGTCTTTCCCCAGCGGACGACCGGCATGACGTAGGCGTGGTTATGCGCCTGAAGCAGCGTCAAACACTTGCTGTCGTAGAATTCGCGGTCAAGATAGACGGCCTTGACGTCGAGGTCAAGGCCGTCAAGGAGACCAAGAAACTCGGCGAGGACACTGCTGGCGGTGTCGCCGTCGGTCAGACGGCGCACCGCCAGCGTGTAGTGTTTGTTCTTCACACGCGCGTAGAGTGTGGCGTAGGCGTGGAATGCGGTGGTTCCACGCTTCGCTTGGGAGTGATAGAGACCGTCGGTGTCGTCTTCGTCTCCATAGTAGGGCCGCAGGTGGAGGTCTGAAACGACCTCCACCTGCTGGGGAAGGACGTCGAGAACGTCCTTCTGGAGGAGCGTGTTGCCAACTTGTTCGAGCGTCTCAAGGTCGAACTTGGTGCGGAGATGGTAGAGAACCGAGTTTTCGTGGGGTGCATCTTCGCTTCTCTCACAGAGCGTCGAGACCGAGGTCCCGTCGGCGCACGCGCCGACGAGGACCTCGTAGATGTCCTCAGCCTCGAGTTCAGCGTTTTCAGCGAGTGTGAGAACAACTTCCTCGTCAATGGAGTTGACGAGGAAGTTAAGGAGCTGGTCCTCGTGGATTTCACCGTCTGCTTGCTTGGTATTAGACACACCTTCAGCAAGCAGACGTCTCAACTAACCGGCTTTGTGATGTACTGAGCGTAATTACAACAGGATATTCTACGTGGTCAATTCGCAGTCTTCAGCAACCGGCTGTTTCAGTCGATAATGTGTCTGAAGAATAGGATTTCAACAGAGCCTATCGAACCAATAGGATTTCAACAGAGCCACCTGCGGGTAATGGGATAGATTCTACTATTGGCATTTCAAGAAAACTGACGGATTTGTGGCTTTCCCGCACAGCCAAAGTATTAAATTAGAATAATCTAGATCATGACTCACATGTCTCCGAGTCCAGTTGTTGAGGACACCCTCAAAACGATCTACCATCTCCAGCAGGAAGCGGGTGTACCGGTTGGTACGTCTGACATTGCCGACCGGCTCGACAAGACACAGGCAACGGTCACGAGTACGCTCGACCGACTCGAAGAACAGGAACTGATCACACGCGAACCGTACCAGGGGAGCGAGCTCACTGACAAGGGCCGAACTGTTGCGGTCGAAGTACTCCGTCACCATCGGCTCCTCGAAACCTATCTGGCCGATCATCTCGATTACCCTTGGGAGCAGGTCCACGAGGAAGCCGACAGGCTCGAACACCATATCAGCGAAGAGTTCGAACGCCGGCTCGCCGAGACGCTCGAGAATCCTCGGCGAGACCCCCACGGGGATCCGATTCCAGGCGGAGATCTAAAGCCACCGAATCAAGACCCGATGACACCCCTGTCAGCCTGTGAGGTCGGCGATCGAGTGGTCATCACTCGCGTTAGTGATCGCGACGAGGACGACCTCGTGTATCTGGCCGACGTCGGGATCACGCCGGGAACAACTGTCCGTATTGTCGACGTCGCCCCGTTCGGAATGCTTACTCTCGCCGTCGACGACACTGAGCAAGCCATTCCCGAAGGGGTTGCGATGTCGATCCGCGTGACCTCCCTGAACGACGCCGACGACCCGGTGAGCGTCGAGCAACGGCGTGACGCATGACGCCGCTTTAAGAGATTGTCGTCGTCGCGGCAATCGCGCAGCTTACCGTACTGCCAGACGAAAAGTTCAGTTGGCTCTGTTGAAATCCTCAATATGTGATATATTTGACCCGATCGCGGTGAGTACTAGAGATTTATACACCAGATTAGATGAAATATTTTGTTATCAAATTTATTGTTTGATGGGTGAGATGATGAAGAACGCGAACCCCAGTCCGATACCAGTACCAATCGCGCGATGAAATTCAACTGGGCCAGAAAAGAATAATGCTTGAACGAAGAGCGAGGCTAAAGCTCCAACAAAGAATCCAAAGAGCGCATTCTGGCGAGAAGACAAATGGTCGTTATTCATATTTGATTTCAAACAACATCAAGTAATAAACATTCGTTCTCCGGTTTTAATTTTTAATCCGCCGCTCAATACGCAGTCTTCTGCGACTGGCTGTTTCAGGTTAGAATACATATATGTATGGCTAATATCATTTCAACAGAACCGTCCAGTTCATCATCGCTGGGCTACTCTTAGACGTCCGCCCAGAGGTCTGTGACAGGCTCGAAGAATCACTGATGGACTCCGAGCAGATCGACGCGGTTCTCGGCATGGAGGTCGCGACCCTCTGATCGCGGATCGAGGAGGGGTACGCGTGGGCGCTGGACGTCGATTTACTTCGCACACGCCTGAGAACCAGTCGGTGAGTCGACAGTCCCCCGTTGACTCCGCATTGGCGTACGGCTGCAGAACCCATTTCCAAGCGGCGCGTTCGACGGAATCCGGACTGCCGAAAATTATTAGACTAGTCTAATTCTTTACTTAGGGAGGAACTTTTTTATGGTTAGTAGTCACAGTCAGTAGTGTTCACGAACACATGACGGCACTATACGACGCATCTCACTGTGGGGCGAACACGCTCCGACACCTCTTGTCTGCGGGCGGCCCCGAACCTATCGGCGATAGCGTCGCCGCCGCGACGGGGAACGCACATAGATGACGCAACTCGGAATCTCGCCGCAGGAAGCCCTCGATATCTTCGTCTTCTCGGTGCGGGACGGCTTCGTGCAGGTGAGCGCCTTCGTCGCGGTCACGGTCCTCATCTTCAGCTACATCCAGTACCGGACGGGCGGTCGCATCGTCACCTACCTCGAAGACAACGAGCGACTGCAACCGCTGGCCGGCGCGCTGCTCGGGCTGACCCCTGGCTGTGGCGGGGCCATCATCGCCATGCCGCTGTACATCCGCGGCTCGGTCAGCTTCGGTACCGTCGTGGCCGCGCTCGCGGCGACGGCGGGCGACTCCGCGTTCGTCATCCTCGCGCTGGCACCCGAGGCGGCTGTCTACGCCTACGGACTGGCGTTCCTCTCGGCCATCCTCTTTGGCTACGCAATCGACACCTGGGGGCTGGGCGTCGGCCGGGTCGACAGGGCGGTCAGCAGAATCGGCCGGCCGATGACCGACGGCGGCTTCGCCACGACGAACGTCGCCGACGGCGGCCCGAGCGTCCCCGACTACGAGCGGGCGGACGCCGGACGGGACCACGCCACCGAGAGCGACGGCATCATGACTACCCTCAGCCACGGCGTCCACGTCCTCTGGTGGGTCGTCGCCGCGACGGGGCTCGTCGCGGGAGTGCTGTATCTCGTCCGCGGCGCGCCTGAGGTCCCGCTGGCGTTCACGCCGACCTTCTTCGGGCTGTTCACCGTCTCCGGGCTCGTCGGCACGACTGCGTCGTTCTACCTCCACTTCGTCGGCCGCAAACACATCGGCGAAGGGGAGGCGGGCCGCATCCGCGACGACTTCGCCAGCGCCTACGAGACGTTCCAGCACGCCGCTGTGGAGACGAGCATGGTCACTGTATGGGTCATTGCCGCGTACCTCATCTACGAATACAGCGTCGTCGTCTTCGCCATCGACATCGGCGCCATGGCGGCGGCAGCCGGCCTACTGGCCCCCATCGGCGGCGCGCTGCTGGGGCTGGTGCCCGGCTGTGCGCCACAAATAGTCTTCGCGCAGGTGTACGCCCAGGGCGGCATCCCGTTCTCGGCGCTGACGGCCAACGCCATCAGCCAGGACGGCGACGCGCTGTTCCCGCTGATGGCCATCGACATGAAGGCCGCCATCGTCGCGACCATCTACACGACGATCCCAGGTGTCATCGTTGGCGTCGCTGTGTACTACTTCTGGCCGTTCGCTCAGTTCGGGTTCGGGGTGCTCTGAGATGTACGACCAGATCCTTGTTCCGACCGATGGCAGCGAGCACGCCCTCGAAGCAGCCAGACGAGCCCTCGATCTCGCTGAGCGCTACGACGCCACCGTCCACGCGCTGTACGTCATTGATACCGACACCAGCTTGCTGACCGTTTCGAAGAGCGAGGTTCGCGATAGCCTCCGTGAAGTCGGAGAAGACGCCGGCAGACAGGCGCTCGCAGCGATTGAGGCGCTTACTGACGAGTTCGATGGGGAGATCATCACGGAACTCCGCGAAGGAACGCCCGACGAGGAAATCCTTGAGTACGTCGACGACGAGAACGTCGACCTCGTCGTGATGGGTACTCACGGCCGTGAGGGTGTGCGGCGCCGACTCGTCGGCAGTGTCGCCGGACGCATCATCCGTGAGGCGACCGTGCCCGTAATGACCGTCACCGAAACCAGGGATGCTAATGCGTAACTCGGACAAAGCTATCAGAATCCATATCAAAATGAAATCAAATGATAAACATGACACCGACTAGTGCGACAGAAACCACGTCCCAGGGTACGTCCGTTGCGATGGAGGACGCGATTATCGGAATCTACCGCCTCCAAGAGACGACAGACGAGCGCGTATCGACCTCCGAGTTAGCAGAGGTACTCGACGTCGAACCGCCCACCGTGTCGAGTATGTTCGCGAAACTATCCGAGCGGGGATACATCGACCGCGAACCCTACCGATCGGTCGCACTGACGGACTCGGGGAGAGACGTCGCACTACGCCTCGTCCGCAATCACCGGATACTGGAGACGTTTCTCGTCGAGTGCCTCGGCTATGGCTGGGAGGAGGTTCACGAAGAGTGTGATAGATTAGAACATCATGCCAGTCAGCGATTCATCACCGCTGTGGAATCATTCCTCTCGAACCCCGACACTGATCCACACGGCGATCCGATTCCCGATAGCAACCTCGACATCTCGTCGAGAAACGACCGGGTCTCTCTGAACAGCATCGACGAGGGGACATCTATCACTATCCGTCGGATTCTCACAGAGGAACGTGAGATGCTCGAGTACCTCGCAAACGAAGGACTTGAACCCGGGGCGTCCATTACTGTCGAAGAGCACACGCCTATCGGCCTGATCGTCGTCTCGACTGCAACCGATCAGCAACAACTTCCGATCGATATTGCGCAACAGATTGTCGTTTCTCGACTTAGAACGGAGTGACAGCCTCGTGAGCCGTCTGGTTTTTACTTAACAACTGGCCACGAACGTGATAGGAGCTAGCTGGTAGCTATGCTCTCCGTATTCAGCACAATCTCGAAATATATCGCGGGCTGATTGTTTCGACAAGACCGTTTGTTTGGCCTTCTACAGATATTTCAGCTAAGCGTATGTTCGTGTTGCTGGGTCACGACTTCGACTGTCGCGTGGGTGATGTCGAACTCTGACTCCAACAGGATCGGTGCGTGTGTATGTGGGTGCTGCGGTCCGCTTGTGGCGAAAGTAGCGATCCTCGCCGCGGGACCGTCGGTCGCCGCACCGCTGTACTGGCTCTTCGTCGACCCGTCGTCGCCGTTCGCGTCGGCGTCCCTCGTCGGCGGAATCGTGCTGTTCACCGAGAGTCTCGTCTACGCGACGAACGCGGTACGAGCCGATAGCGGTGCGCGACCGACCGTCTCCGGTGAGTCCGACCTGGCATAGGCGACCGATCACTCCCCGAAGAGGTCTCGCGACGAGTTCGCAGCGAGGAGCCCGCCGCAGACGGCGACCGCGATCGCCGCAGTCACGGGGTTGAACAGCCCGACGAGCGCGACGGGGATGGCGATCGCGTTGTACGCGAGGGCGAGCCCGACGTTCTGCCGGACGCGCAGCCGCGCGGCCCGCGCGAGTTCGAATGTGGTCTCGACGAGCGAGAGGTCGTCGTCGACGATCGCGATGTCGGCGGCGTCCGCGGCGAGCGCCGTCCCGCTTCCCAACGAGATCCCGAGGTCGGCCTGAGCGAGGGCAGGCGCGTCGTTGGTCCCGTCACCAACCATCGCGACGCGCCGATCGCGTTGGAACCGCCGGATCGCCTCTGTCTTCCCTTCAGGCGGCACGTCCGCGAACACGTACGAGACCGCGTCCTGTTCCGCAAAGAAGTCCGTCGCCTCCTCGTCGTCGCCCGTGAGGACGGCGACCTCGATCCCGCGCTCGTGGAGGCCGGTGACCGTGTCCAGCCATCCCTGCCGGGGATTGTCGCCGACCACGACGATCCCGTCCGCTCGTCCGTCGCGGCCGATCACGACTGGGAGCCGGCCAAATCCGCGGGCTTCACGCGCTTTCGCTTGGATCTCGGACGTGACCGTCCAGCCTCGTTCGGCGAACAGATCGAGGTTTCCGACGAGCACGTCGCGGCCGTCGACGGTTCCAGAGACGCCCGTCGCGTGCGTCTGGAAGTCGCGTACGTCGCGGCCGGCAGGCGTCGTTCCGGTGTCGTCGACACGGCCACCGTCGGTTTGGGCCGCCTCCGCGTCGCCAGCCTTCGACTTGACCGCGGAGACGATCGCGGCCGCGGCCGGATGGGCGGCGTGGCGTTCGAGTGCGGCCGCATCGGCGAGCGCCTCGTCCGATGCGTCGACGTCGACGACCTCCATCTCGCCGGTCGTGAGCGTCCCGGTCTTGTCGAACACGACCACATCGATATCGCGGAGCCGCTCGAAGATCGTGTCGTCGAGCACGACGATGCCGCGCTCCATCGCGTCGCGGATGCTCGTGGCGACCGAAAGCGGCGTCGCAAGGCCGAGCGCCCAGGGGCTAGCGACGAGCAGCGCGAGCAGCACGCCCATGACGCCCGCCGACAGCGGCCCGCCGCTGGCGACGGTCCAAACGCCGACCGCGACAGCGACGACAGCGACGAGGACAACGAGGCGATACGCGAGTTCGTCGGCGCGGCGCTGGATCCCGTGATCGGCGCTCTGGATCGACCACAGGGAGTCGGTGATGCGGTCGACGCTACTCGTCACCGGGTCACCGACCTCGACGATCGCGGCGCCGTCGGTGACGACCGCGCCACCGATGATCTCATCGCCCGTTCGCTTCGCGACGGGAAGTGCCTCGCCGGTGACGACCGCCTCCTTGACGCTACAGTCGTCGCCGACCAGTGTCCCGTCGACCGGGATCCGTTCGCCCTCGCGGACGAGTATCCGATCGCCGGGCGCCAGCGAATCGACTGACACCTCTGTCGCGTCGTCACCGTCGTCGAGCCGCCGGGCGCTGTTCACCTGCGAGACGGTGAGTTCCGTAAGTCGTTCCAGCGCCCGCTGTTTGATCGAGGTCTCGTAAAACGAGACGCCCGAAACGACCGCTGCGACGACGAGCGTCAGATCGTAGAAGATGTTGTTGTCCCCGAGAAGCACCGCGCCCGTGCCGTAGCAGAACGCGCTGACGACGGTGATTGCGACGAGGAGATCCGTCGTCGGGCGACGCATCTTCAGGCTAATGTACGCGCCGCGTAACACCGGCATTCCGGTGAAAAACAGCACGATTGCGGTCAACACGAAGTAGATACGTAAGAACAGGAAGCCGCTGCTTCCATTCAGTTGGAACGCGCCTTCGAAGGCGTCGAGGAACGCGGCGTCGAGATACGGGGCTAGATGAGCCGGATACATGATGGCCACGTATGGGACCATCAGAAACGCGCCGAACACGATGCCCGTCGCGTAGCGGAGACCGAGGACTTCGTCGCTCCGACGTTTTCGAATGCCATCTGCCTCTCGCGATCGACGCGTGCCGCTCGCGTCGCCGTCCGCGCTCGCGTCAGATCGGAGAAACGCGGTGTAGCCGGTCCTGCTCAACGCGTCACGGAGGTCGTCCGGCGACACCGTGTCCGCGTCGTGATCCACGCGAATCGTCTCGGTGATGTAACTCGCCTCTGCAGTGACCACTCCAGACTGCGTATCAGCAATGTGTTCGAGATACGCTTCACACGTCGAGGAGTACATCCCGTCGATTCGGAAGAACGTCCGCGTGACGCCATCAGGGAGCGAACGATCGGTATCTGGCTCCACATCAAGACGGTCCGTCGTGTCGGTATCCCCGAGCAGTCGGTGAATGTCTCGACACCCGGTGCTACAGAACAAGCCATCGGAATCTCCCGTGATCGAGTCACCAGCGATCGGCTGGTGACAAACGTCACACTCGCCGGTCGGACTGTCGTCACTCATTCAGACTCCTCACGGAAACAGTATCGATCGATTCTGAGAACATGGAGACGGTTCGTTGAACACATTCGCTCTGTCGGTAGATCAGGACGATACCCGAAATACTTGTTAGGATCACGATCTCGATCCAGCCGCCGAGCGAAGTCTGTGAGGCTACGGTCGACGGGATGGAGTCAGTCGATGACATATAGATGAACGCGTACTGTACCGCGTTGTAGCCGCCGTGAGCGATCGCTGGAACGACGATACTACCAGTGTACTCGTAGAGGGCGCCCAAAACGATGGCGAGAACGAACACCGTCGCGATATAGACCAGTTTTCCGTCTCCTTGGAGTGAAGGAAGATGCATCCCAGCAAACACTGAGCTGGCGAGTACGACTGCTTTCGCCGCCGAAAACTGGGTTCGAAGCGTTCCTTGTACGACGCCACGAAACAGGACTTCTTCACCGGGATCCACCAAGAGGAACGAAAGCGGGATCAACAGCAAAAACGCGGTCGGATCTCGTCGTCCGAGTTCGACAACTCGGTTTGCGGCGGACTCGATCCCGATCGCAGTCATCACGGTGGAACTGAGCCAAAGCACGGCGAGTAAGACGATCAACCCACCGCCCATCCAGAAGATGTCTCCTCGCGTCGGTAAACGAGTCTGGACGGACAGCCCACTATCCGACCGAACTCTCAGCCACACAAGCGCGATCCCCCCGAACGTCACACCCTGTAACAGGACGGTTCCGACCACGAGTTCGAGTGTGGGATTCTCCGCCACGGAAATACCGACGAACCCGAGGAGTGAAACCCCACCGAGGACAACGAACTGTCCGACTACCAGTGCGACGAGGGTAAGACCGACGACGGTTAGCACAGACTGAACTTGGTCTATCCGCCGTTCAGAGCGCGCCTTCATGAACTGGCGGGATCGTCTGTGAGTTCTGTGGGAGCGATCCGCGACAGGCGCATCGCGTTCCCGGTGACGGCGGTCGTCATCCCGGCGTCGCCGGCCAGCACCGCGAGCCAGATCGGGACGAGCCCGAAGGGGACGCCGATCGCGAGTGCCGCCTTCACGCCGAGACTCGCGAAGATGTTCTGCCGAATGACGCCGTTGGCGTCGTGCGACAGCTCGTACAGGTAGGGAAGTCGAGAGAGGTCGTCACCCATCAGCGCGATATCGGCGGTCTCTAAGGCCGTGTCCGTCCCCGCGGCGCCCATCGCAATACCGACGGTGGCGGTTGCGAGGGCAGGAGCGTCGTTGACGCCGTCGCCGACCATCGCGACGCCCCCATATTCCTCAGCAATTGCTTCGATCGCTTCCACCTTCTCGTCCGGAAGGAGTTCGGCGCGGTAGTCGTCGACGCCGACGCGCTCGGCGATGGCCCTCGCCGTCCGCTTGTTGTCGCCCGTGAGCATGACGACGTGCTTGACACCGAGATCGTGGAGTCGCTCGACCGTCGCCCTCGCTTCGGGTCTGACCTCGTCGGCGACGGCGATGACGCCCTCCAGTTCCTCCTCCGTGCCGACGAGCACTACCGTCTTCCCCTCCGCCTGTAGCTCCGGGACGACGGTGTCGAGTAGGTCGAGACAGCGGTTCTTCTCGCACAGCTGCCGCGTTTTCTGCGTGACGACGCCGCCGTCCGTCGCCGCGTGGACGTGCGTGAGATCGAAGCCGAGCTCCTCGAAGAACCCCGGCTTCCCCGCGTAGTGGGTCCGGCCGTCGAGATCGGCACGAACGCCCTTTCCGGTGATGCTCTCAAAGTCGTCGACCTCGCGGTCCGAGACCGAGCGCTCCGTCGCCCGTTCGACGATCGCCTCGCCGATCGGGTGTTCGCTGCGAGATTCGAGATCGCGAGCGCAACGAAGCACGTCGTCTTCGGTGTTGTCGTTGAGCGGGACGACGTCCGTCACCGTGAGTTCGCCCTTGGTGAGCGTCCCTGTCTTGTCGAGCGCGATCGCGTCCACTTCACCCATCGCTTCCAGATGCGAACCACCCTTGATCAGCACGCCGTTTTTCGCCGCGCTCGTGATCCCGGAGACTACCGAGACCGGCGTCGAGATGACGAACGCACACGGACACGCCAACACGAGCAACGTCAAGCCGTACACGACGGCGGTCGGCCAAGTCACACCGAAAATGGACGGACTCACGACCGTCGTCAGGACCGCGAACGCGACGACGACGGGTGTGTAGTACGCGGAGAACCGCTCGACAAACTGCTCCCGCTCCGTCTTGTTCGACTGTGCGTCCTCGACCATCTCGACGATCCGCGACAGCGTGTTGTCACCCGCGGTCGCCGTCACTTCAATCTCGAGGTAGCCCTCCTCGTTTATCGACCCGGCGTACACGTCGTCGCCGAACGTCTTGTCAACCGGGACGCTCTCGCCGGTGATCGGTGCTTGGTTGACCGCGCTTTCGCCGTCAACGACATCGCCGTCCATCGGAATCTTCTCGCCCGGGCGGACGACGACGACGTCGCCGATCGCCACGTCTTCGACTGGGACAGTCGACTCCGTACCGTCCCGTTTGACTCGCGCCTCGTCGGGCGAGAGGTCCATCAGCTCCCGCAGGGAGTTTCGCGCTCGATCCATCGAGTAGGACTCGAGGAGTTCAGAGACGCTGAACAGGAACGCGAGCGTCGCAGCTTCGAAGTACAGCGCCTCACCGAACACAAAGCTCGCTACGAGCGCACCGAGGATCGCGACGGACATCAGGAAGTCGATGTCGAGGTTCAGATTCCGTGCGGAGTAGTAACCGTCACGAAAGATCTCTTGGCCAGCAATCGCCACCGCGACGAGAAACGCTCCGTCCGCGACCGTCAGTTCGGCGCCAAGTACCGAGGCGACGGCCGCATTCTGTCCGGGAACAAGAAACTCGAACACGAGGCCGACCGCCACAAAGACGCCGCTGACCCACGTCTTGATCGCTCTCGAACTCGTCCAGATACTGTCTTTTTCATCAGCATCCGGCTCATCAGTCCCACTCTCTCCTAAGTTGTCCACGCTGTATCCGGCACTCTCGATCGCGTCGACAATCGCTACTTCGTCGAGCGCAGTGGGATCGTACGAGACCCGTACCGTTCCCGTCGTCGGTCGAGTTTCACGCTCCGTGACGCCCACTTGGCGATCGAGTGCGTTCTCGACCTTGCCGGCACAGGACGCACAGTCCATGCCGGGGACATCCAGCGTCGTGACCCCGGCTTCATGCGGTGAATCGGTCTTCTCGTCACTCACACCGTTTTCAGCCGATGCGTCGTGAGCATTATGACCATGTGTGTCTGGATTCCGATCATTTGGCGGGTCAGTCTCTTCATCCGAGACAGTCATTATCAGAAGGTAGTCGGTGAAGACTTAACAAATTAGCTGTTGATTTTGGGGTATAAATTAATACTTCCTAACAATATTTTGCGACTAGATTATTAACTAAGAGGGGACAATGTTGATACAGGGGGTTGAGATAATGGATGATTCGGCTGTTATCGTTGAGAGGGATGACGATTCGACCGTTGAATTCTCGTTGAGGGGATCCAAATGACTGGGATGGAGTAGGTCAGCCTCTCCACCCTCATTTCCACCTCAGCAATGCTATGAACGGTTTTGATGGTCAGGCTTGTGGTGAGCACCCGCGAATACGCTCTTTGTGCGAAGCGTACCAACTCGGGATCGCCATCCGGAACGAACTCAAAGAAACCGATCTCGTCACCGCGTTCGAGAACCTCGATCACTCGATAGACGCGATCGAAGACGGGTACCCAGCGTGGCATCCTGCGCCACTTTCTTTTCGCGCTATGGTCCTTTCGTTCGTGTTCATGAAAATAACGAGTGACTCGTACACCGAGTTTTCTCGGCGACTCACACGACACCCCGAAGTGGCATCTGTCCTCGGTTTTAGCCGGGTACCAGACGAATCGGCGTTCTCTCGGGCGTGGCGAAATCGATTCGACGATGCGACCCACGAGTACGTCCAAACTGCAGCCCACTTCGTTATCAAGGAGGTCCATGATCGCGACATCTCAGCGCCGGAAGTGCGGCCTGCGGCAGAGACTGTCGACGATACACAAGAAGCCGGAACCTCAGTTGAAGACGAATCCTTCTCACAAGACGAGATTGTCCAGACAACGCGCCTCGCGCGTGACCACGCCTTCGATTACTTCGACTCTGGTCGAGCGTCGAACGCCTCTTACGAAGACACGCAATTCTTCGAGCTACAAACGTTCATGGGGATGGTTCAGTGCGGAACCGCGCAGGCGGCGACTCGCTTCCAATATCGGCGTGGCGAAGAGTACGGACCCCACGGCGACACCCACCTTCGCGCGGTCAAACAGTTCGATCCCGAACAGCTCTTGAGCGGATTCAATGAGGCGACGGATCGCTTACTCTCCGTGATCGCCTCTGAAGCATCGCTCCGGCGACCAGTCACAGCCGCAATCGACATCACGACTATTCCGGCTCTGTTGAAATCCTTAGAAAGTGATATATTCTGCTTCGATTACGGTCAATACAGAGTGTAGATCCAGCGAAGTATCTTAGATAACGGTGGGCGTCACGAGGGACGGACTAGTCGGTGGCATAGAATACAACCAATTTGGATGAACAGACTCTAGTCATGTGGAGAAAATTTATGATTTCATCGTTTGTAGTTACAATTTGTGTCCGAACAGCCCTCCAATACTGAGATTGATATCGGACTTATCGCCCAGACACTCTTCGTTCTCGCTCTGGTGATCGGCATCCCTTCAGCGTTTGTGCTCGATGGACAACTCCGCTCTCTCGCCTTCGTAATCTTAGCCGTCCTACTGCTCGTGGGCTTTCTCGTCGTCGGTTACCGCCACGCACGCCGACAGAAGTCTCTCCATCAGCACATCGCTTTTTTAATAGTTTGGTTCGGCAGTTTCGCTCTAGCGGGCCAGCTCGCCCGCACAGCAAGCGGCCGCCTCCCAGAGCCGATTCCCGACCTCTTGGCAATAGGCGTCACGCTCGGT
>Ga0208138_100573_pt1 | contig 14294 bp, 18 predicted proteins | sample AntRauMetaRauer3_FD_184786 | JGI IMG/M metagenome (GOLD analysis project Ga0208138, IMG submission 184786) | Saline lake microbial communities from Rauer Lake, Antarctica, in enrichment culture - Antartic Rauer Lake 3 Metagenome Rauer3 (SPAdes)... ...
CGGAGGTTGTTGAGGAGCTTATTCTTATTCGATGGGCCACCACCGCTAAAATCACCTGCCTCCCAATCGATAATGCTGTCTGCATTGCTCACTGAAGAGATGTGGCCACTCTCCCGATCCACATTATAGTTCCCTCCTCGCTTCTCCGGCTCAGTACAGAACCCGACATGCCCCCCGAGAAACTCGATGGTAACCGTGTCACCGGGTTTACAATCCACCTGCCCGATATTGATATGGTGGCCGTTTCCCCTTCGCTCCACAATCGCATTGTAATTCTTCGAGAACCGATTTACAGTGACTTCGTATTCCTTCCCAACTTCAAACTCAGCCATATATACAAACATGTCTTAGTGCTACATAATAACTGTTAGCAAATCTCTGAAATCCCCCAAACCACCTATATTCTGTCAGAGAAAGTCGGGGATTTCAACGACATCGCTCAGATAAACATCGCGATCAGCTACCTCTACAAGCGTGAAATCGCCCGAATCGACTTCCGACTTGACCTCATTAACCCATTGTTCGGCTTCCTGAGACAGTGGCCCATAGCTTCTGGTTATCAACCTGATGAATTTTTGTTGGTTGTGGGCTTCGGTATGCGTTCCACGAATCATCGATTCGCAGTGTCCAATGTGTCTGTGAATAGCTTCTGAGTACGTTACATCCCCATACGGGTCAAGAGATTCACCACACTCCCAACACACACGAATCGGATCCGATCTTGGATTCCTGATGATGTCGTCTTCTGACAGAGAGTCAACTACCGGCAACTGAAAAGCTGCTTTAGCGACTAATTCATCTACATCAGTTGTCCCGGTTTCTTTGAACACCTCGTTGAACGCCTCCATGAAATCAACAGTGTACGCCACCGCATTTTCAGATGAAGACGGCTCTAACGCCCATTCCGCCTGAATACAGTGCCCATCGAACGTCTGCATCAGAACTTGGTCCCCACGGACTTCAGGAATCAACTCTAATCTGAGGTAATCGTGATGGAATGTTTTTTCCCATGAATATGGGAACTGGTTAGCGGGAACGTCGATTTTGTTCTCCAACATCAATTGCGACTTTCTTATGAATCCGTAAAATGGATTGGTTGAATTTCACCGCAAATCCAGTGACTCAAGGGCTGAGTCGGATTTGTCTCTCAGTAGAACACGTCGTTGATCACGAACAGTGCCTGCGACGCTGCTTCCATCGTATCGTCTACATCGTTTTCTCGGACGTGGAAACAATACGGGGCAGTGTACCGCATCGCGCAGTCATTCACCGAGAGCTTTGCAGACGACACGAACCTCCCCTTGCTAATCTTGTCCTGTGCTAACTCCCGGACGTTCTCCGCCGACATCATCACCGATGCCGAGTCCTGCGCTCGCAACTCCATGTCCCGCTCCGGATCGTACTCCGTGTCCTGCCTCGAATCACGATCATAGGTGCGCCACTCCGGAGTAAACCGGACATCAAACACCGATGTGCTGTACTCGTTGTACAGCTCATGCGTTTCTTCAGCAGACACGCCCTCAACTCCAACCACATCGCAAAACTCCGTGAGCTGCTGAAGCGGCCCGCTATTCAGTTTGAATTCTCCGAATTCCTCAGCGAATCCGAACAGGTGCGTGTCCGGGTGATACACCCAGTGCCCCGACGACGTCGACGGCGATCCGAACAATGCTTCACTCTCGTACTCGTAGTCCCCGATCACGATTTCTCCGATGCTACTCTGGTACTCACTGTTCTGCTTCGTGAGTAACAGCCGGTCATTATCCACAAGTTCTGAATGGAGGCTCCCGGGCGCAAGCTCAGTGAACGCAGTCTTATAGTAACTCACGTCTCCCTATATGCGGAATTACGGTAAAACCCCTCGCAATAATACACTCTCCAGCGCCGACAGCAGAATCCCATTCCAACGATTTCTCTCGGGGGCATCGGGTATTACTAACCAACTTGTGCATCCTGCGTGAGGTTTAATCGGTTCGACTGTAGACTCCGTGATATGGAAGAGCGACAATTAGTAATTGCACAACTTCTTGGAACCGATTCGGTGATACAAGGGGCTGAAAGCTATGAGTAGCCTCATCTATTGTCCGGACTGTGAATCGGCAGTCAATGAAGTAGCGTGGGGCGGCGAAATTGGCGATTACGAGTGCCGAGATTGCGGCTGTGAATTCGAGAAACGGAAAGATGACGATGGGAATCTCGTCACCGAAGTAAAATCGTGAACATGGATTCAGCGAAATACGGGGTTGGAAGCAATGAGTGACCATGTCTACTGCCCAGATTGTAGCTTGATCGCAGCTGAACTCTCATGGGGTATCGAGGTTGGCGAATTCAAGTGCCGAGAATGCGGCTGCGAATTCGAACGACTGAAAGACGACACCGGCGATTTCATCCGCAGATTCAAACCATGAATAGGGCATACTCTGTGGAAGTATAGGCGGGATTGGTGAAGCAGTGGATAATGTTCAGGATCGCTATTCACTCAATTTGATGGGTGGTTTTTGAAGGACACATTTTTTGTATGCTCACACGTTTTCCAGTTGATGACAGACAAACGCGCTGCCGGTGATCACCTCGGATACGTTGCGTACCACATCGAAGCCATATCTCGCCGCGACGAGGAGCTTGAAGACGAAATCAAGGAAATTCGCAAAGAATTCGGTGGGGAATGGGATCGGATTCGAGAGGATCGAAAGGCGCTCAAACGGTTCCGACACGACATTCAGAAACGACTCAAAAAACTCGAAGAGCAGGCCGAGAACACTATATCGAAGACGTTCCTGAAACAACGACGGAACGGGCGACTTTGATCCGCGAGTCAGCTGTGTCTCTACGCATCTTGATGAGAGCGAAATACCTGATGCAGGGTTTGAAAGCGCAAGCGACCTCGATACCTGACCGCGTAGCCGAGTAGAAACTTAATTCAAGACTGTTCGTAATTCAAGTGTTCAGTAATTCCGCCAGTATTCCAGGAAGTCTTCACGGGAGTCAAACGCCCCGTTACTTGCGCGGAGATCGCGGATGGATCGCACAGATCCAATATGGCTGGTTGATCCGGAACCAACCAGTTCCGATGCTATCTTCCATTTTGTTCCAAAAAATTAGTTGCTGAAATTGAGTGTCAGAAATAGAACGTTAGCGTGTTCTCTTGAAGCTTAATTGGTCGCAAAACGGCTCTAATTCGTCGCGATAAGACCCTCCAACCGGTTCTTCGAGATCAACGTGTTCGAACCACGTTTCCATGAATTCTGTTCCGTGCCCTTCGCGGCGAAATCCATCTGCGATTAACAGACAACGAACATGCCCGAATTTGTAAAGCAGACACCCGATGAAATACCCATCATGCGCCCACAGCCATGCGTTGTCTGACGGATCTGGCCAAAACTCAACAAAATCCGAGAGTTCATCGTCTGCATCAAGAAGAAGTTTGAACGGGTACCATGCTTCAGCAGCAGGAACTAACCCGTCTTTTTCTGTTTCAAGGAAATGTGACGGGTGAACAGCTTTCTCAATATTTCCATCATACACGAACCGTCTGCCGCAAATCCGGCAGAACTGGTAGTTAGAGAATCGCCCTGCTTGTTCAATCACCAAGTCTTCATCACTACATGGACATGTACCGTGTTCATTGAAAGCCTCTATTTGGGCGTCGTCACAAACCCAATCACTGAATTTCTCTCCCATATCACCATTCCAATTGTCTGGTGTTTGTAAACCCTTAGAAGAACCACCCACCCTCTTTTTCTGTGATTTAAGTTGGAGTAAGGCACAGACACAGATACATCGATGTTAGAAGACAAAGCAAAATCTGTTCAGCAAAAACTCAAAGAAAAAACAGATGATAATTATTTGATTCGGATGAACGACCGATATGAAGATGACGATTATTTTGAATATCGTTATCACTATACCATTCGCATCAACCCGATAAATGGTGATGCTGAAAATGAAGAACTCCGAGATCCGTGGATGACACTTTCACAAAATCTTCTTGAGTGTCTCTGCGATTACGACGACCTGACGCTAAGTGTTCACAAAGGAAATGCACACCCAGCCCGTGAATACAGCAGAGATGAAGTCTATTTCGTAGTTGATGATGGGGAGACTGGAATCATTGAAAGACCACCTAATTTAACAACTCGTGAAGGAGTGCGAGACAAATTAGACTCTCACGGAATTCAGTTGTCTGAACCAGCGGCAGCTGGATTAGCGTCAGAATTTGGTTCGTTTGAAGCAATCCTACTCGCAGATAAAGAGGAGTTGATGGATGTAGATGGTTGGGGATGTAACCGCTACAAAAATCCGAGAGAGGTATAGTGACTCGGTTCGAGAAGCCGTTAAAAACAGAGATATGAGTGACACACCGATTATTTCCGACCAAGATGGCATCCTCCGCCTTCTCGGAGAATTTGATTCGGAATCTATCGTCCCGTCTGAACCGACACTCTAACCGGATCCTCACCCCGGGATTATGGTCTTTGTGAGAGACGAGTTTTTCCGGTTGTTTAACTGGTCTTCTGAGTGTGTTCTATGTATGGTCGTGCCCATGCGCCATGATGAAGACAGGATCCAGAAAAATGCAGAACTGATTGGTGAGGTTTTGAATGGTGCTATAAAAAATCGGTTACTTGAGTTCGAAAATGACGACCACATGGGGATTATTAGTCCCATCAACACCGAAACCGCTACTATAGTAGTTGCTGTCCCGGTAGAAGGCCTGAATACTGAAACAGGTATTGAGATAGGTGATACACTCAAAGAAATTGCTGGAGTGGAAGGAATCTATTCAGAATTGGTGTCTGCCTTTGCCGAATTCTTGTCTACATCCAGAACAGATGTAGAGCAATATCTTCTCCCCGGATTCACATTTGAACGCCGTTTCTTTAACCATAATGAGGTGGAGATGGCGGCGTTCAGTTTTCATCTTAATCGGAATTGGCCGGAAAAGAATCAGAAACTCGCAGAACCACCCTCTCCTTCAATAAATAACGGGGTTTAAACACTCACCGAACAAGGAAACGCTGAATCGCTCAACACGTAGACATTATATAGCGATCATCCAAGAGAAACTGACTCGATGTTCTCGGGCGGAAATTCAGTAAATTTCTCTCCCGGAACTGTAGTCGTCGTCTTGCTCAAGTATCCAGTCAATGAAATTCCGTCCACGATACATTCTGATAACATCTTCATAGACTGTGTTCTTCAGAACGTCATGAGCGGATTCAGCAGCATTCCAGTCTTTGATCGCAATACCAACACGGTTTGCCTCCCCACCAGCCAATAGTTGAATTGCGATTCCGGGAAGGAGCGTGTCTGTTTTCTCGACCTCATCTTCGCTCACACCACGTAGTCCATCTGCCATCCGAGTCCTGACCCGATCAGAAATCTCGGTTGCTTTCGGGCCGTCATTATACTGCGATAATTCATTGAATTCTTTCGCTTCAGCCATCCAGCCAGTGTTTTTAGCTTCTAAGATTCGGGGCTTCAGTTTAATATCCGGATCTGATTCGGGATGGATTTCGCCTATAACACACGGTGGAATATACGCGGTGATATTGTGTTCGAGGAAGAGCCTCTCTGTCGCTCTATATGCGGGCGCTGTTGGTTTCCCAATCGCAGAAAGCACGGATGTGTCAAAAATAACGGCTTTCGGGATTGATGCGGCATCTGTCGGCGGATTCTCTGGTTTGAGGTCCATGTCGAGAGAGATGAATTGGTGTTAGTCGTTCAGTTCGACGGTGAGTTGATCATCGAGGTACGGATCGTACCCGTCCATCTCTCGGAGGACTTCTTCGATCTCCTCAGTGATCGCGATAGCCGCGTAAGTGCTGACACCGATTTTGTCAGCTGTCATGCGCCGCGAGAGCTGTCCGTTGAGGTATTCGATTGTCGCTTGGTACGCAGTAGCGAGTGTTTCAACCCCGTGCTGTTCGTAGAATGCGTTGATGTCGTCTCGGACCTCGGTAGCGGAGATAACAGCGATGAAGGCCGGTGTCGCTGTGAAAGCCACATCACCGTCGTCATTGGTGATCTCTTTCCGAACGGGATCTGCGTTGTACTGATAGGGTTCAGTCGTTTTGTCGACGTTGATCTGCGAGGCTTCGCCTAATTCTCGCAGGGTATTGTACACGGTTGTCCGACCTGCGCTGCTGATTTCATCTGCTAATTCCTCGTGCCCGGCGGGGCCTTCGATGAGGAGGGCTGTGTAGACTTGGGCTTTGACGGGGTGTTTGAGCAGATCTGTAACGAGGAAGTCTTGTCTGATCGAGACTCTCATCTCGTTCCAGACCGCATTGTTCTTCTCGATTTCTTTGTTTGCCATATACGCTATTCAGTATTCGTGAATAATAAATGCTGGGTCTGAGATTCAACTCACTGGGGAAGTTTCAAACACCTATGTTGTTGAGTCTCGCCATGAATGATTTGAACCCTCCTTCGGAGGTATCCAATCGCACAATAAATTACTTCGAGTCATTGCCTGATAGCGCCTATGAATCAATAGAAATTTATGACGAATTGCCAGATAACAGAGATTTAATTAAAAAGATCGAGTATTCTATTATGTTTTCTCCATTTCTTCTTGTTTGAGGTTCCTATATTTCGGCAGAGACGGCTGGGTTTGGGTTCATGTTAATATTTGGTTATATTTGTGTCCGGGAGGTGAGGGGTAAATTTAGAGACTATTTCCAGGAACTTCCTAAAATACAAGCGCATGACAATTTTTCCGCGTCTATTTGGGTAGCTATATGTTCTTCAAATCAGGGAGATTGGGAGAAGGCAAATCGGCATTTTTCCCATGCGGAATATTTAGCAGAAAACAATACGGGATTCTCTGAAGCTGTAAAGGGCCAAATCGATGATGTGCGTGAATCTATTTCAGATGATTGGGACGGCAGCGAAAGCTGGAATACAGAAAAGGAAGAGACTATTGGTGAATTAATCAGACTCGCAGAAGAGATTGCGGAACGGTGGGGAGAGAATCTAATTAATACCCCAGAAGCACAATACTTGGATATAGATACTCCCTCCAAGTATGAGAAGCTCGCTGCTGGAATTAACGATTCTTACCGTGTTGGATCATACACAGCGACGATGATTTTGTCTCGGAAATTAATTGAAAATCTGCTTATTGAGGTTCTTCGGTATGAATTTCGAAATGACCAGCCACAGGTGTATTTCGATGTGGATCGAAATCAGAATAAATCATTAAAGCCACTTATTGAGAACTTTGGAGAACACAAAAACAGGTTCAAAAAAGATAGTGAACGGATTGATCAAGACTTGATTTCTAATCTTAACGCAATTCGAAAGGAAGGAAATTCAAGTGCGCATTCTATAGAGATGGATAATACGAAGGAAGATTGTGATGATCTTTCGAATAATCTCCACGAGGCGGTTGATGTTTTATTGAGTATACGGCGACAACAGGTCGTTTCTCAGTCCTAATTTTGTATAGCGATATACTGTTTACGTGTCGGATCCGGTTTCACCCCTGATTGTGTCTTGTTGTGGGTTTCTGCGTGGGAAAACCACACCAGACAACACCTACAGAAACCGATAGAACCGCTCAAACGCCCGAAAACCCCTTCTCCAAAACCCCACCACCCCAAAGCACCCGGCCTACCCTCTCGGAATTCAGTGATTCAAGCCAGCCTCACAAACCCTTATTCCGAGTTGACAAAAACCCAACTCAATGAAGCTACGGACGGTACTCGCACTCGGAATCGTCACCCTTCTCCTCGCAGGCGGCGGCGCATCAACACAACTCAGCGCAGACGGCGACTCCCTCCCACTCGCCACCGAACTCACTGGCCCCACCGACCCATTCAACGCTGACACCGACAACGACGGCGTCAACGACGACACCGAACTGGACGCCGGACTGGACCCAACAAACGCGGATACAGATGGTGATGGACTTGACGACGGCGAAGAATACAACTCCAACACAGACCCGCTGAAAGCCGACACAGACGACGACGGATTAGACGACGGGGAAGAACAAGAATATGGCTCAGATCCCACCACACCCGACACTGACGGGGACGGATTAGAAGACGGGGAGGAAGTCCACACGCACAACACGGACCCCACCCTGAAAGACACCGACAACGACGATCTCGAAGACGCAGCAGAAATCAACGAACACGGAACGAACCCAACCAAGAAAGACACCGACGATGACGGCCTCGTAGACGCTACCGAAGTCAACGGTGAAACAGACCCGACCGACGCAGACACCGACGATGACGGGTTAGAAGATGGAACCGAAGTGAATGACGCTGGAACCGACCCTACAGACCCCGACACTGATTCTGACGATCTGCAAGACGGCGAGGAATACAATATCTATGAAACAGACCCGACTGATTCAGACACGGACGGGGATTCGCTCGAAGACGGCGATGAACTGAATCGGTATTCGACCGACCCCACAGACACAGACACGGATAGTGACACGCTCAGTGATGGGCGCGAAGTCAATGAACTGGAAACATCCCCGACCGACCGAGATACAGATGGTGATAAGCTCTCAGATTCAGTTGAGTATGAAATCGGGACCAATCCTACTGACCCAGACACCGATAATGACGGACTCAGTGATGGAGTAGAAGCCAGTTCACTCCAGTATATCGGTGAAGACGGAGATCCGCTTCGGAAAGACTTGTTTGTTGAAATTGACCGGGAAAGTGGGGTGTCTGGATTGAGTCAATCGGAGATCAATCAACTCATCTCCACGTTCGAAATGGCTCCCGTCGATAACCCCAACGGGCAGGATGGGGTTTCGTTGCATATGTACGAAAGCGACACCGACGTTTCTGTCCCGACGCCGCTGACATTAGATTCGTATTACGGCGATGAATACCAAGACTCGGACGTATTTGACCTCAAACAAAACGGGTTCCACCACGTTTTGATTGTTGAGCAAGCGGGAGATGACTCTATAAATGGGGTTACATTCCCGAGTATCGATGGGATGCTTGTTCAACCCCAATCTGCTGAAGATGCAACTGGGTCAACTCTGATGCATGAACTGGGCCATAATCTCGGATTATTACCCAGAACGTACTCGGGGATTGATTCCACCGATAAATCATGGGAAGAGTATCCGAGCGTGATGAATTATAACTCGGCAGTCTATTGTGATTCGTTATTCGGGATGGATTACAACTGTGAATACGACCAAACGTTCCAATTCTCAGATGGAACCGGGCACGATGATTGGGAAGTGGTAGAAGAGGAATTTGCAGAGAACCAAGCAGATTCCTCCGAACTCAAATCCCGGATCTCGCTTGTCACAATCGATGACGTATGAGATGCACTCCGAATTTTGATTGAAGGGGAGGGTTCTGATTGGGAACACTGAACAATTACTAAGCCCACAAACGCTTTTCACGGAACGATTTTCGGTGCAGTCAGCGATCTACATTGGATTTCGTTAACACCGATTCTATCCGGAGTTCGCAGGTGAATCAGGCGCTTATTTTAAGCGGCCCTGACATCCCGAAATACGGGGAAGGCCTGCTTCAAAAAGCGAATAGTCTTGGGAGCGCAACGTATGGCGATCACATTGCAGATGTGAGTCCAGTGTTCGAGTTATTCGTTCAGCAAAACTCAGAGCTTTCGTACCCCGACTGGGTTGATTTCTATCAAGAAACTCGGGACGCCGAGAAGGAGTTAACTGGAGCAACAAATCTGCTCCGAAAGTACATGACGCGGCTCCGAGACACAGCTGATGGAATTCTCGAAGATGAACTGTGTCGGGAATGGGCGGAGGACATGGTGTATCGAAGGTCGTTCCAAGGATTCACTCGTGAACGGGAAATCGCAGATCATTTTCGTCGGAAGTACGGATTCGATTGCCGGGTGACATCGACTCACCGGGAGGAGAGTAAGGGGATTAATTTGTATCTTGGAACTCAACCGGGATCCGTCAAACCAACGTCGTACATCACTTCCAAAGCAGACAATGTCGATGACGGAATCCCGATTGTCTATTACGAGAACAAACTCGATCAGGTAAGAGAACCCAGATTCGAATTGTATCTGGATGAATTGGTTTCGATGGGCGTAATTGGCGGACACACGCAGACGGAACTTATACAGAATCAAGGAGAATACCTGGCCCTGTAGGGTCAGGATGAATCCGACAATACACTACACGAACCACCGTTGAATGACACTCGTGAGTTTCCAATCCGTAGTTTCAAGTGTAAACATTTCGTAGCAGATTGTAAGGTCAGGTCGGAACGGAGCGATTCCGAACGACCTTCGGAGGCGGTCTACCTGCCACTAATGAGACAGTATCCGAAACACCAACACGGTGAACACGAACGCAGAAACGTTCGTCTTGTGCCTGTTGGTCGAACAAGCCCAAAGGTAACTCTGAGTCCGTCGAAGTGTCAGCGACTCTCTGCTGGCAAAAATAACAGATGGGAGGCAACGACATGGAGGATAGGAGTAACGGCGGTTTGGCACCGCCAGTCAGCCACCGTTTCGTGATGGGTTAAACGGGTTCCCGAAGAAGAAACTGGGGTCATGGTTGCGAACCTGAAACTCCCACCGCTCGGGATTCCTGTGTCTTCAGGCGCAGGAGGATGTCAATGCGTAATTACAGCAGAACTTTTGTTTTGGCTTCAATGTGAAGACTTCCGTGAAGGAGACGACCGGATTTGAACCGGGGATCTCTCGCTGTAACGCTCTGGCAGCGATCACTTTGCGCCATCGTGATGCATCCACCGCACGACAAGACGAGCGCATTACCGTTTTGCTACGCCTCCAATTCCCCATCAGTCACGACTGAACTTAACAGGTCGGTGTATTCACTGTCTGTGAGTCGTCAATTCTCGGAACCAAACTGTTTTCTCTCCTCGTCAGTGTGAGAAACACGTCAGCGCCCTCGGCCACTTTGGAAGGGTCGGCGGGGGTGGCTGACCACCGTTTTGGCGAAGCTGATCTTGTTAGGAGATAGGTTTTTCAGTCCTACTGAGTTACTCGCAAGTATGGGTCGATACACTGGTTTAGAGGAAGGAGAGGAAGTGGAAGTAACAGTTGATGGAGTAACTAAGCAGGTGGAATTCATCAGGGAGACAGCTGATGGATTGCTCCTTGTTTCCGACGGTGAATCTCGGTTCACAGTCGGGTGGGGTGAAGTCACCTAACGCGTTTTCAACGAGTTTCTTCGAGAAGAACCGCCGTAGTCCCCGGATTATACCTATGTTTTAGGTGCCAGTGCTGCGCATATGGAGATAAGAACAATGAGTGATTCACACGACCTGAACCTGCCTGACTCCCCGCCTGCGGAGAGTTGGGTTACGACCGTCGCACTGGTCAGCGCCGTTGACAACGACCCCGAGATCGGATCTGCGAAACAGACTGGAACACTCACGGACGGTGAACAGTCTGTGGACTTCATTTCATGGGAAGCGTCCAATCAGCCTCGCGTTGAATCCGGAACTGCGTACCGATTCGAAGACCTGTTCATGAATGATAGCGGGGACTACATCTTCCGGAGTGACACCACGTTCGAACCGGTTAGCGCGGCGCTCTCCCCGGTTGAGTATTTGCTAACGTCATCCCGTGCGCACAAGAACAGTGACTATGTGAACAAAATGTACGTCACGCCGATATTCACGAATATCTTCAACCCGTTTGAGACGTGCCGAGGAATTGATGCGCCGGTTCGGGAACGAGGTGTGCGAGCGCGGCGATCTGACTGCAACATCCAACTTCACCCAGATGGGTTCAAAATGGACTTCCGAACGGTGTACCGTGACGATCTGCACTCTGGCGCAGCGACTCGCGGAACGACAGATGCGCATCGCCATGAACAAAAGCAATACAGAAACGAAACGGAATTCCTGAACACGTTCCAAGAAATCCCGGAAGTCACTGTTGAAGTGGCTGGGGACTTCGAGATGAATGAGTTGGAAGTCTGTGCCAACTGCAACGAGACAATCGCGAAAGCAGCGGACTCGTGTTACGACTGTGAAACTGAGGAAACTCAGTCCGCCACAATCCACGAGGAGATAACTGTGTCTGGCATTGTAAGCGGGGAACATACGGTTACCGGGTTCCGCGAATTCAGTAAGGTATTCGGTGGGAAACTCATGTTTTCTCCGGAGAAGGCGATTGATCTCATTGGGGCAGATGTTGTGCGGGAATCCGCGTTACAAGGCCATGTTGCGGCGCAGCATTACCGCAGTGACAATTATACCGTGCCGTCAACGGCATATCACTCGCTTCACATCGGCTTCGAGCAAGGCAGCGTCACTGAGGAGACAGCGGGCGGTTCAAAGACCAACTTGAGGTGGCGTTCTCCCGACTCTCAAAATTCGGTATCGGCGTCAGCGATTCGAAACTGGTGTCTGAGGACGATTCGTCGTTTGCGGTGTTTGTAACGGGGAGTATGGCAACGGAAACGACGCGGTATCCCCGTTTCAGCGAGGTGGAACAGGAAGCCGAAGAAAAGGAGTACCCGGTCCCGGCGAAAATCGTCGTTCCTGATACCGGGCTGTGGCGCAGGGCGATGACTGAATACAATCGTGAGGTAGTGGATGTGTCGCTGAATCTCAGTGACTCGCACGAGGAGATTCCGTTGACGCGAGAGTACCATATTGACCGGCAGTACCCGGCGCTGTTCAATTAACAGTCACTGACGCTATTTCTCGGTAGATGAGGTAGGCAGGTTATCCAAACGAGTTGTAGTAGATATAATAGGTGAAATAGGTAGAGTAGTCGCAGGAGATAGAACAGTGAGAATTGGCGCAGAGTCTGTCTGGTTTCAGTCTGGACAAAGGGTGTCGACGTCGACAGTGTCTATTCGTCTTCGCGCTCTATATCGGTTACAACAACAGTTTTCGACCGCCATTCGGCTTTACCTTCCGGGGGCAGATCATCCGGCGGGTCGTTGAAATTATCAACAATAACGTTGATGTCGTTGAGAACGGCATCGGGATCATCCACAGCTGCGGCATCGAACGCGAAGTCAGCACGAGCGACTTCGGTGTATCTTGCTATTTCGAATGTCTCCTGTATTTCGAGATCGTATTCATGGCGGAATAGTTGTTCGACTTCGAGCATCGGCATGGTTTCTTCAGAAACACCGCCGTCACCGACCATACCTTCAGTGATGCTGCCTCGGTACACCTGAACGGATTTCACGGACACAACGTGTTCTTCATCGGATTGTGAGTCACTCATCAGGGATCTCTCGGTTCAAGAGCGCCTTTGAAACGGATTCGGAATGCCAATCCTCGGAGTAGCATTCGGGGCACACCGCTGTCTCAATCACTGTTTCACGTCTTCCTTGCCCGACTGTTTTCCGAATCGGTCGCCCAGCGACTTCATCGAAGGGAGCGGTGTCTGTGTGGCCGCAATCATGGCACCCCCACTTCTCAACCAATTCGTTCGAAGCATCGCTACTATCTGAATCGGGAGTCATGTTAGAGTGTTCCTCGTGGCGATTCATACGGATCGATTTCCCGGGGACGGTGATTCTCCACCCGACAATCCGAATCCGGGCACTGCCATAGCTGCACCTGTTCCTCTCCAACCCATTCCTGCACGCTGTGCCCGGGTTCATCACAACCGGGGCACGGCGGGAATCCCTCGGGTGGGAACGGGCCTTCATCGCCCCGGTGTTCTTCCTCGCCCCCAATTCCGTACTGGTCAACGAGAACGTGCAGCTCGTCCTGATCCTCAACAGCAACCACATCGGAGACAATCCCCCCGCCAATTGACTTCCCATCGGCGAGAAGAACCGCAGCCACGCCGTCATGCTCGGATAAAGTCGAAACGGTTGGGTGCGCATCCGTAGGCACAACAATACCCCATACCGTTCCTCGTTTTTCGACTTCAAACGGCCCCGTTACACGTTGGAAACCGAATCTCCCGGTGACGGTGAATTCGTTGATGGTGTCGTACTGCTCGGTGATCTCGTCTTCGGTGTCACTTGGCATTGGTTTCCTCTTCGTGTTCGTTGTTTGCGTATCGCCCCGAGTCGTCGTTCCCCGCCTCGATTTCAGTATTGCTCATTGATTGGGTTAGGCTTCGACTTTCTCGCCATTCATCAGTCTATCTTTTCACAAGGAGAGAATCCCGCCGTTTACGGCGGGCGTGAATCCGACACTTGCTGACCAGTCCACCGATGACACCCTGGCCGGATATTCCACGGGAAGAATTCAGTGACTCAGGGCTGTGACGTGATTCCGAAACGTTGAGTTAGTTGTATGAACGATTGTGTGTATGAGCATCACCGAAAAACGCGATGTTGACCTCACCGATCGACAACAACG
>Ga0208138_100577_pt1 | contig 14257 bp, 21 predicted proteins | sample AntRauMetaRauer3_FD_184786 | JGI IMG/M metagenome (GOLD analysis project Ga0208138, IMG submission 184786) | Saline lake microbial communities from Rauer Lake, Antarctica, in enrichment culture - Antartic Rauer Lake 3 Metagenome Rauer3 (SPAdes)... ...
GTTGTAATAATTATTTGATGTCGTACCGTCTCCGAAATCCCATTGCGGATTATATCCTTGCCCAACTTCAAATATACGTTCTTGTGGACCAATATAATTTGGATTACTTACTTGTAGAACATCATCTATGGGTGGTTTGTTAGAATCGTTAGAGAACTGTTGAGCCTCAACAACTTCGGTATACTGGTAATCCGTTTCATCTATAGTAATACGAAGAGTTACCGTATACTGACCGCTAGATGGATATTGGTGTGTAATATAATAACTATTTGATGTTGTTCCATCTCCAAAATCCCATTGTGGATTATATCCTTGGTCAATCTGGAATGTTTTTTCTAAGTTAGCATTATCTGTGATAGTTTAGACATTGTTAGAGGGTGGTTGATTTGGATTCGAATTTCCATTTCCATTTCCATTTCCACCACCGGGGGCACATATCTGAACATCATTTGTCGTTTCATATATTGTAAGTGAATTACTCGTTACACTGTAGGTATAAGAATATGTTCTCCTATTATCTGTTTCAGAACATGTACGTGTTGGACCTGTCGTATCTATCATTATATTTTCTTCTGCGTATGTAGATATTGGAATTGTTTTTGTCTGTGACCCATCATTATACTCCCAGTTGTCATTACTTAATGTTATTGTAATAGATATCGGTTCATCGTATTGGTTTTTTAATGAAAGAAAATTAATATTTTCTGTTCCACTAGGATATGGCCCTTGTTCATCAATTGTAAATAATGTATCTCCTGTGGTTGCGTCGTTTATATCATATCCAAATTGCGGTCTTTCAAGTAGTGTATCAGAATATGCAATTACAGAGGATGTTGATATGATTAAAATTAATACAGATATAATAAATACTATTTTTCTACTCATAATCTTTCACCTATTATTTTCATTGTAGTATCAAGATTACCTGAATATAAATCTGTAGAATTAATAGATACGGAAACATAAATTCGTTCACCAGATTGAATTGGTATAACTACAGATTCTCCAGTATTAATTTGTTCTACCCCTGTATTCGTTTCAATATAATATTTAATATTATTATTCTGTCCAGTATACGAACTATCTGGTTCAATACTTATTTCTGTTGAAATTGGTTCTGATGCAAGATTGGTGATTGTAAATGCGTAGTCTGATTGTGGATTATTTATATCACCAATAAACAATTCCATATTCGCATTTATACTATTCAAACCCATATTATCAGGAGATATAGATAATAATCCACTATTTTCTATTTGAACTATATCATATTGATTATTTGGTTTAAGTTCAATTATACCTTCTGTATCTGTTGCAACATCGATTTGACTTTGCCTTGTTAATTCGATTGATGGACTAGCAAATGCGGCAAAAAGACTAGCTGGTATTATAAGTAAAAGAAAAACTATAAAAACCAATTCTTTGTCCATTATATTTATTAATATATAATTCTAACTACATAAGTATTTAGTGAGTTAGTCAATATACTTTTTATATAATCGATTCAAAAATCTATTTTTAGGATTTTGGATTGGTTTATGCGGTGTTATAAAAATTCTATATATAAGATAGAATGGAGCTGTGAAAAGAATTGAACTAATAAAAGCAGATAATACAGGAGATAATATTGTAAGTGATAGTAATATATTTGTAGGTAAAACTGGTGGGTAAGTATAAACATATAATTGTGTATTTCTTGCTCCCGTTTCTCGTTGTGATTCTAATTCAACGGACAATTCGGTTATATTATCTTTTTCAGATACTTCTAAGATAGTAAAATCTGGAGAATAATATACTGTTGTTCCAAAAGTTGATTCTCTTTCAATTGTAATCACTTCAGATGGGTTTTCATCTGTTATAGAAAATATATTTTGTTGACTAGCAACAGAATCTGAGTCTGTAAATATAAATGAAATACCAAGTGTCGTTGAACTAATAAGAATAATTATCGTTATTGTAATAATCACAGTTATAAATATCGGTTGGAATATATCTGAAGCCGTTAAAACACCTACATCAGAACGTGTTCGTGCTTTATCTAATAGTGAACTTACAAGTAACAGTCCACCACCAACTAAAGCTAAAAACCAAACAGGGTTTGTTCTGAGTAACAAAAATATCGTCCCAAGATATGGAATATATATTGGTTGTTCACCTATATTAATCGATTTTCCAATTATGTCTTCATTTGAAACTGGTTCATGTCCAACAGATTGGTCTGTCACAGCATTATTATCTCCTTGAGTTATAAAACCTTCTGGGGTTGATTCTACAATCCTATGTGTAATAACAGAGTCTGTATGTTCTGAGTAATATACAATTATATCATCAACTTCAGCAGATTGAGATTGGTATATGGGCTGTAATGAACCGTCTGTAACTGTAGGGTACATACTTGAACCATTAATAGAAATTAATGAAATTGGCCCGATGAATAATAAAATAACAGCAATAAAAGTAATAGATGCTATTATTTTTGAATTCATATATATAAATTATCTTGAAGATATATGTATTTAATGGTACAAAGTCGAAAAAGTTTTAATAACTATTTTTATGTTCTAATGACGAAATCACCAGATAGGTCAGCAGATGGTGAAAGTGATGATGTATCAACTTCCATTACAACATAATATGTATCACCGGTTGCAGCAGAAAATGTTGCTGATGAACCAGCATCTGCCGTTGCTATTTGTGCTCCTGTAGAATCATATACTATAAACTGGACGGCTTCTGTTTGCCCTTCGTTGTCTACAACGTTTTCATATGAAAATGTGAGTTCACGAGCTTGTGAATCTGTATTTGTGACATTAAATGCATGGTCGTTTGTAACATCCGTTGGGTTACCATATGTAAATACAGATTCAATATTTAATCCTGCACCAGAATGTGCTGTATCTATCGTTAAAGCACCATTAACTAATGTAACCGCATCTGTATCACCGGGATTTAATGATATAATACCATTCGTATCATCTGTTACTTGTATGTTTGCATCTCGTGATAATTCAGAACTTGTAAATGCGCTTGCTGTAAATACCATACCTCCAATTAATATTAATGATATTAATGCTATTGTTATTTTTTTCATGTTGTATATTTTATATCAACTTAAAAGGTTATATATCTATTCCCCGATTAAAAAAATCCATATTGTGAAGCATCTTCGTCTGTGTTGGGCGGTAAATAAGTATACAAGGTTCCATCACTAAATATGTAAAAACGAGACATATCTTTAGAATATATTACACGTTTATCTGTATCAATTGCTACATCAACTAATCCTTCTAGCGTATCTACTTTTAATTTTTCCCAGACAGATTCATACTCAGGGTCTACCATCGGCCTACCGTACGTAATCCATTCATCATATTTTGCTTGATGATAAGTGTATAATCGTTCGTTATATGTACGCGTAGAATAAATCCCGCCGTATAAAATATAAATACCAACTAATGATATTACTAACCCTACAGATATTATTACAAGACCATATATACCTAGTGTATTTCCTAATATAGTTGTTGATTGTGATGGTTGTGGTTTTGTAATATCTTCGGTAGTTTTTCGTGTTGTTGTAACCTGTTCTGAATCTATTTCATAACTACTCCGAGAATTAAACCGTAATGTTGGAGATGATGTTAATGTAACTAAGTCATCTTTTTCTGTTGTAAATTCATATGTATATTCAAATTCCACAGTTATATCTGCACTATTTGGTATTTCATTGTTTATTTCATTTATTTCATTTGATAGTTTTATTGTGTTTATTTTTACGGTTGATTCATCTATATTTTCAGCCCACGTTGTATCTTGAATTCTTTTTTGTTCTGACCAAATAACTTTTTTACCTCTAGTATATATAGCTTTTATTGTTGAATTTGTATGTAATATATTTGCTGTATAATTACCTTCGTAGTCTTCTGAAAAACGCATAATTAATTCTGGATGAATATCCATAAAGTATTGTGGTCCGTTTGAAACTATATATCCTTCATTGTATAATCTAGAATTTTTTACCGTTGTTGATTGATGATTTACATCAATAGAATAAACTCTTTGGTCTATAGTTTCTGTTGTTACGTATGTTGGTGGATTAAGCATAATAAACAAACCTATTAATATAATAAAAATGCTCGCTATGAGTATTGCCGTACCTTTTCTTTTTGAGAAATGTAAATCAAGACGATGTTTTACACTCATTTCATATAATTATTGTTTTCTATTACATATATATCTTCTTACATATAACTACAAAAATATCGTATTTTCTTTGATTGTAATAAATTGTACTATACAAACAGCCGTATGATTTATAATACATTTATTGTATACATCGGTATATTTAAATATATCTAGTCAGGTATATACTACATACAGTGTCTGCAATGAATCAAAATGCATGTACTAATAATAATACAATAGTCGATTTATCGAGAGAACAAAAATGTATTAATGCACTACAAGAAGCTAAATCAAGACATCATAAATATTTATCAAAAAATGATTATGAAAAGATGGATATTTTACCCTGTTCTGATACTATTATTAAAATATTTGATGGTTGGTCTAATGCTAAAAAGGCTGCAAAATTACCAACAAAAACATCTCGTGGACAGTATGATGAAGAAGATTGTATCAATTCTATTATTAACGCTGAAAGCATTCTTGGTCATTCACCAAGTATCAGAGAATATGATGACCTTGGTTTATCGCCGTCAAGAAAAGTTATAAAACGTTTATTCGGGAAGTGGAATATAGCGATTAAATCGGCTGGTTTTAATCCTAATACATCTGGAAATGCGACTAGTACGCGAATGTATACGAAAGAAGATTGTATTGAATCATTAAATAAAGCTTCAAATATTATCGGTCGGTCTCCTACGCGTGAAGAATATGATGATATAGGATTAAAACCTTCTTATTATGCTATTATAGATATTCTCGATTCTTTCAATAAAGCAAAAAAGAAAGCAGGATTAAAATGTTATAATGAAAAATGTTCTAAAAATAATCAAAATGATTATGGTTCTAATTGGTACAGTATAAGACAGTCTGTTTTTGAAGTTAAGTGTAATAAGTGTAAATCGTGTGGTCTAAGTCGTAAAGAAAATATAAATAGATTTGGACACGATATGCCCGTTCATCATATTATACCATATCAGAATTTTGAATCTCGATTAATTGGAAATCATATATCTAATTTAATTCCTCTTTGTCATAGTTGTCATGGTTATTTAGAGTCAAAACCTGTGGATAAACAGTGTTCCATATTAGATATAAAAAAACCAATCGTTAAAGAATATCAAAATGAATCCAATCCACAAATATTTTTTATGAATAAATAACAGACAATATAGCTATTTCAATCAAAATATATATAACCCATGCTTGTAAATCTGTATATATGTCAATTAAAGGCTGGACAAAAATGAAAAACTATCAATGGAGACACGATAACTTCGGAATAAATAACAAATTAAATGTATTTTTATCAACAGAAGACGGCGATTGGTCTGAAAAACACGCATCCAATCACCAAGGACCCACTAAACATGGGTACGTAGTTCTATATACTGATAACGATAGATTAGTAAATGATGATGTCGCAAAGAGCTACATACTGTCTCATAATAATACATTAAAAGATGCGAGCGCGTTTGCAACGAATTGGATGAGAAATAACGAAACATCTGTAGATATAAACGAATAATTAGATTTATTTTAACATTATTTTAATATCGTAACATCCATATAATATAAAATTATATAGTGTTATAGTTTATCTATTCTATTATGACTACGTACTACTATGAATACAGACAACCAAGAAATCATTCTTATGACCCAGAAAATCCTGACCCAACAAACCCAAATAACTACAAACGTATTCAATCAGGGACAGTAGATGCTCAAGATGATATAATCGCAGACCAAGTGATAAAGTCAGAGGTAGGGAATATACACACACAATATCTAAATTATGATTATGGGATTATAATGTATAAGGAAGATGATGGTACGGAATTTACAGATTCAGATTGGAAAAAAAGATTAGAACGTGAATTATCCTGTATATAGATTAAACTTATACCATTCAAATAACATTATTTAATAAATGAATCGTAGGGATTATTTGTCTTTGACAGGAGTTTTGGTCGGTAGTTCTGCTGTCGGGTCGAATCTATTATCCAGAAAAGCTATGGCTATAACATATAATTTAGATACGAATTTATCATTTGATTACGTAGAAAACCCTCAAATCGTCGCTAAATTTTCTTATTTTAAATTAGATACGACACGTATTGATACTAGTAAACCTGTTAATATAAAGTTAAAATCTGGTCTTAATGATGGTGATGTAGAAATTAGAGATTCGAAAGAATATAGTAATATTTTAAACCTAGATGAGTATACACACAATATTGAAACAAATTTGAATGAAAACCCATTAGATATAACAGCAGATTCGGATTTCAAAAATAGTATTATAGAACAATATGATGAAAGTGGAGGTTCATTTGAACTTAAAATACAACTTATTGTTGAGTGTGATTTTGAAAACGGGAAACATGTTGCAGAACAAAAAGTTCAACAAGAAGATAGAATACGTATCATTATAGCAAAAGAACAAACTAGCTTTGGTCGAAATGTTGAAACGGTATCACCTTCTGAAATAATTGCTGTATCACCATCATATGAATATGATTGGTATAAATTTGAAGATGTATGGGATACGGAAAATGATGAATATAATTCAGATACATAAGTGAATCAATACCCTCTAAATATGGTTCCTTTGTCTAACGTATGAAAAGATATTTAACAAGGGGTGGCGTCTATTCTAATATGAATACAGAAAATAAACTTACGGACGCACAGTACAATTTAATCGTTGCTCTAGATGATACTTCAGAACATATCGAATGGGAATTTAACGGCTTTACTCATTATGGCCCCGGAACAGAAGGTTCTGCTTACATAGAAAATATAGATGGTCGATGTTCATTTATTCAAAATCTCAAATCTTTAGCTGATGAGCCAGAAATTGATTTTATTACATATTCAAACGGGTCATATCATGTTAAAGTTGGAAAAATGAAGTTATTAATTCAAAATAATAACGGTTATACAGTTAAGCTAGATAATGTTCGAGATTACGTTACAGGAATAGAATATAAACGTGTAGGTGTTAATAAACGATTAAATCAGCTTGTTCTTCAAAGATTGAAATCACGAGGTTACTTAAACGATTCTGTTGTAACCAGTATAAATGATTAAAAAATACGATATATTTTTATTACTACAATATAATAAATTAATATGGCAAATCAATTAAAAAGATTTAGCAATAAAATTCAGTTATTCCGTCATATATCTGAAGAAACAGGCGTAGATATTGATACATTGTGGGACTCTTACGAAGAACAAATAAATGATTAGAAGTGACATCCTCCCCGGCGTGAACGCCGGGACTTCCCGTACCGCAGGTGGGATATTTGCTGGTCTACGACACGGCTTGTTCTCTCGTGTGAAACGCCCCGTAGATTCAATTTGACCTACTACAACAGATAAACCGACATAATCTGTATCTTGTACTAATTTTATATTTTCTTCTTTAAATCCAATTTTTAATAAAAATTGTTTGCTTTGTTCTCCACCCCCAAACTTCATTGTAAATTTTGTATATCCTTTTATTTTTGCAATTACATAAAATACAGCAAGTCCTAATTTTCCAAAGCCTTTATTATTTTCAGGAGAGTTTAAATGATGCAAAAACAAACCATCATTTGATTCATAACAAGTCATTAATTCATGTCCGTTAACTTTTATGGTTTTAAACATATTACTGGATTTGAGTTCAAAATTTATATTTGATGGTGATGAATCTGTAATAACTAATTCATTATCTATGTCTAATATATATCTATCTACATTATGGAAGAATATCTATTTCTTTTTCTGAAAATTTTTGAGCCGTACTAATTTTAACGGTTGTTTTCCCATTACCATAATTAATAGTTGTATATAATGAAGTTAATATATTTCTTTCTTCATTAGAAATATTATTCATTCGTTCCCCAATTCTTTCAAATAAACTCATATCACGAAGTTCCCGGTACAAACTTTGAATATCAGTATACACAATTTTTGTTGAATTATTGTTCAACTCAATTCTTGATGTTGAAATTGAATCGCTCATTATATTATTATATAACTTCTATATAAAAAATCTACCGTTCTTATAATTTACTTGTGATTTTCATGGTACCATTGATAATTTTTAATTTCACTGTCATGAATTGTTTGTGGATGTACAGATTTATTATTCATTGATTTGAGACATTTATCCAGTATATCTAATGATAATGGTTTATAACCTATACATTCTACAGAAAGATTAATTAATTTATCTTTGTAATTAATAAATGATTCTTTCGAATGCGTATGTCCGACAAGATTCCAATGTTTCCAATAATCTGGGATATTTTCTTTCCTATGACAACAATAATACCTATATCCTTTATGTTGTAATATAGTACTTTCAACATACGGATATGGAAAATTATACTCCGACATATCGTCATGATTACCCTTTATAAATAATAGGTTTCCATTTAATTTTGAAATAATTTCTTCTACACGGTCCTGTTTAGCCATAGCAACATCACCAATGTGTATAACAACATCATCATCGTTAACAATATCATTCCATTCATTAATCATATAATTATTCATTTTATTTACGGAATCAAATGGGCGTTTTTCATAATCTATAATATTATTATGGTCAAAATGTGTGTCCGAAATAATGTACCTAGACATAATTAAGTATATTAATTTAAACTATATTAAATGCTTTGATTAAAAGTCCAATACAATTCTGTCAAGTGACATCCTCACCCGCCCCAAGGGACGGGGTTTCCTGCTTGGTCACTCACGATGAATCAGATGAAGGAAAATATGGTGTTGATGCCGTATATAAATATGAATGGATTCGTAATGACTATTGATATTGTATGGAATAAATGCATATGATACTTATTTAAAACTATTTTAAATAATATAAAAATTTTTAATTTAATTAAGTATTGAAAGTAATATATTTTATTCAAAATTTACGAATGTTCTCGCATATATTTAATGGCTAATCTACGTGCTTCTGTACGGCTTCTAGCTGCATCTATAGATTTATGTTCTGTTCTAACCATCCAAATACTATATTTCTCATCAAAAACTACCTTAACAATCTCACTGTTACTTTTAGACATCCAAAAATCGTATTTCTGATACGGTTTTTCCAACCTTTAATTGTGTCCATAACATAGTAATGAGTTCCGTTATGTATAAGTATTTTGATAAAAATTATATGATTTATCAATGGTCGGATTTTGTTTCTTTCAAAATTCTGTTCCAAATCTCCCACCCTTGCGATATTATTTCTATATTCAATCCTTACATCTTCATTAAAAAGTTAATTTTATATAAGATATGAATAACGGTCAAAATTCCACTCGATGTAGTAGAATATACAGAAGAACATTCAGACGGATATATTTGAGCATCATATGAATTATTAAATGATAATATATATGGGATTTGATTATATAACAATATATATGGATAAACAAGAATTACTTGAAAAATTATATGTAATGTCATATAAAATAAAATCTGATGACAACGCCGATAACCAATAATTAAGAGAAAGAATAAAGAGAACAATCATGTTTGCATCATCAGAAGGTATTGATATAGGAAGCTTTAATAAAAGTTTAAGTGCTACAGAAATTAATTCTCTTGCAGCAGTTAAACTGAATATACCCGCAGGAACACCTCCAGAGAATTATCCGAATATGTTTAATAACGTAGCGTAAACGAACTATTAATATATTTTTAATAATAGAATAGAATTCGATTAATTTATATGTCTACATCCATAAGTTGTATATGCAACAGGGGCTTGTGGCTTAGCCCGGACTAAAGCGGCGGTCTTCTAAACCGCAAATCGTGGGTTCAAATCCCACCAAGCCCGTTATTTCGCTCTAAATACGTTTAATATATACATAAGTATAAATACTGGTAACAATGGAAGTAAGAAAATGAATATACCTATAGCAATTATATAACCAACTCCATTCATATGTGGTACAGATTTAGAACCTTGATTTTGTGATGTTGAATTAACCATATTATATATGCAACATAATAATATAAATTTATTGTGCTATTTTATGATATAATATAATATAATATTAGCATCTCGTGAAAAAAGTATTAATATATAATAAATAACCTATAAATATGCTTAACAAAGCATTCGAATACCCAATGAATTTTGATGAGACTAGTGACTACATAATTGGAGGATTATTATGGTTTGTGTCGATGCTATTTGTAATACCGTATGTTGTTGCGTATGGATACCTTATAAAAGTACTTAGAACAACAATCGACGGTTCCGAAAAACCGCCCAGCTTTTCGGATATTTCTGTATCTGAAATGATTATGGATGGGTTAAAATTCTGTGGAATATATGTTATATATGTATTACCGCCGACTATTATATACGGTGTTTTATTGAATTACGAGGTACTACCTGAATCCATATTAGTTACATTACTATGGTTTGTTATGGTTATTGTTAATTATATTGTAATGGCGTCTATATTAGTATATGCAAATAATACATTTAAAGATGCGTTCAAACCTTCATTACTAAAACCTATATTATTATCCAAAGAATACCTTAAAGCAACGCTTATTCTGTTTGCAATCGGGTTAATAATAGGAATAGTTACGTTTATAGTTATATTTATATTACTATTTATACCAATTGTTGGCTGGTTAATGCTTATTTTTATTGGTCTAATATCACCTGTATTGATATTTTGTTACTCACTATTTAGATTTAGATTATATGGATTGGCATACGAAGAAATATTAAACAAATAATAAAATTTATTTCAATTTGTCATAAGAACGTTTATAAGTATCTATATGTTCGTAAATTTTTCGGAAATCTGTAACATCTGTTGGTGGGTAAAATAGTTCATTTTCTAATTCATTCATCCATGGTCATTATAATCAAATTCATATATAATTATCGCATAAGATTTCTTAAGACCAAGGCATAGACAAGAAGTCATCTTCTATCAAACTATCATCCCAATAATCGGACATAATCGAAGGTATATCTATTATTCCATCAAAATGTAAATCATTATTATTATACCTATATCCTAATGCAAAATCGATTGAGACTTGATTTATGTTTGTAAATGTTGTGGTCTTTGAAATTATATATAAACGGTGAAGAAAAATCTTCTACCTCAGGGAGTTATGATTTGAATTTATCTAATGTAAATATTGGAAAGTATATTTGGAAAGGAGAATCAAGGCATTATAAAGGTAAAATTGATGCTCCTTTTATATCTAATTCAGCACTATCTCAAACAGAGATAATGAATTGGTACAACAAAATTTAAAATAATCGTTACATTATAGCCATGTTTATTTGTCCGTTAATATGTGAAATATCTAATAAATTTTAAACACATATACAATAATATAATAACAATATTTGTAGAAGTCGGATTTATAGTTCCAATTGTTGCTGTAGGTAAAATAATTATCACGATGTATGCACTTTCTATATCAATTACATACGAACCGATTTTTCTTGCATTTATTGGTTCTTTACCTATTTATTTATTTGATAGATTAGATTTAGATGATGAAGATTTAAATTCAACTAAAAAACAAAATAGAGTAAGAATGATACAGAAGTATAAAAATATTTTTACATTTATAGCTCTATTTTCGATAATATTATTTATTACAATTTTATTTATAAAATTACCTTTTTATAAATTTTTATTAACGAATATACCTTTATGTATTTTTATGATGTATTCAAAATTAAAAGAAACACTATTTTTAGACACCGTAGGTATCGCTATAGCATGGTCATCTGAATTGATATTTATATCTGTCTTTTTTTCAAATATAAATATAGCATATTCTACAATAGTACCGTTATTTTTTGGATTAGCTATAATGAAATCCTCAGAATCTGAACTTAGTAATATAAGAGATAAAGATGCTGACTATAACGACGGTAAATATACAATACCCATCAAATTCGGCGTTAAAAATACAATTAGAGGAATAATATGTATGGAATTATTGGCACTTTTAATAATATCTATTTTAATAAATAATATATTATTTACATTATTGTCTATATTATCTGGTGTATTAATAGTTTATACGATGATGGATGTAAAAAAAGATTCAATATCTTCGATTATGTTTAAAAATAGATTAATAAAGATAACACTCGGTATATCTTTACTTATTATCTAGTAATAATATATTAAAACTTATATATACGTAGATATAACATATATTATATAAGAATGGATTTAATGTATCTACTATCAAACGCAAATTTTATATTGACGATATTAATCATAATTGCAGCCTCATATCACATCCTATATTTTAAAGATATTCTAGTCCATTCAGGGATGAGATGGTTTACAGCATGCATAATTATGTTCTGTTTTTGGGCTATACTTACAACATTAATGTCCATTGCCCCAAATAGAGAATTCTTATTTATTGTAACAAATTTCTTTATTGTTGTCCCATTTATAACGTCATCTTTATTTTTTATGTTCTGTTATGAATTCGCACTTCAACGTTCTGTTCCTAAAATATTATATACTTCATTTCCAATAGCAATTATCGTATTCTTATTAGGTTGGGTTAACCCATATAATTTAGTCTATGCTGTAGACGTTTATTCTCAAGAACCCCTTATTCCAGCACAACCAAATACAATTAGATTTTTTATAAATGTGATTCTCGGATATAGTTTTGTTGTTTTTGCTTGCGGAATGATTTTTACAGAATTAGCTCGTTCAAGTGATACAATCAAACGGAAACAAATATATTTGTTATTCGGGTGTACATTATTAACTGTTTTATTATCTCTACCAAAGATATTATCTCTTAATATGAATTTCGACCCAATATTGATTGCTGTACTATCTACCATAATAATATTTAGTTATTCGATAAGAAGTTATAAATTTGGTATATTAATTTCAATGGCATCTGATAAAATTATTGAAGAATCAGAAAATATAATAATTATTTGTGATTCAGAAAATAATATTATTAAAATAAACAAAAAAGCTGAATTGATATTTGGTATTGAATCCGCTAAAAATATAATAAAAGATATTGATAAAAATAATAAAAGTATGGTTGAAATTACAGATAATGATAAAAAAAGATATTTCCAAGTTTACAATCATCAAGTTGGAAATCATGAAAAGTCTGGTATAGTATATTCATTATCTGAAGTTACAACACTCAAAGAACAAGAAAAGGAACTAGAAATATATCATAAAGTTATAAATAGGGTTCTTAGACATAATGTGAGAAATGAGATGAATGTAATTACAGGTTACGCTACGGAAATATATGAGAATGAAAGCGGGGAAACTAAAAGACAAGCAAAAATTATAAACAAAAAAAGTAACAGTCTATATGATACTGTTAAAAAATTACGTAAAATACAATCTGCATTTGATAAAAAAACAAATTTAAATGTGAATATAGCAGAAAAACTTACAGAAGTTATAGAAAAAAGTGATTATGAGAATTTAACAATTAATTTAAAAGATAATACAGAAAAAAATATTGTTAAAGTCAGTCATTGTATAAATTATGCAATTGAAGAAATAATTGATAATGGATTTTGTCATAACAATTCAGAAAATAAAATTATAAATATAACTATTGATGAATTTGATGATGACAAAATTCGTATTAGATTTGAAGATAACGGTATTGGAATAAATGAACACGAAATAAATGTTCTCAAATCAAAAGATGAAACGAATCACAAACATGGGAGCGGGAGTGGACTTTGGTTAATAAACTGGATTATAAATCGGTCGGATGGTGAAGTAGAATTTGAAAATATAAGCAATGGAACGCGTATAGAAATAATTTTAATGAAGAAATAAAATTGTATCATATATCATAAACTGTTAAATGTATCATATAATCCATTCCCTAAACCATAAGAGACTATAATCCAAAATAGACCGAAAACTATTGACATCCTCCCGCGCCTAAAGTCGCGGGAATCCACGAAGTGGATATTCGGGTTGCGCGTTTCCTCGGGGTGCAAGTACGCTTTCGCGTGACCCGTCGAAGGTTGCCACCGAATTGTGAC
>Ga0208138_100580_pt1 | contig 14184 bp, 14 predicted proteins | sample AntRauMetaRauer3_FD_184786 | JGI IMG/M metagenome (GOLD analysis project Ga0208138, IMG submission 184786) | Saline lake microbial communities from Rauer Lake, Antarctica, in enrichment culture - Antartic Rauer Lake 3 Metagenome Rauer3 (SPAdes)... ...
CGTCCACGCGGAGCGTGACGTCCCAGTTGACGTGGCCGGCGGCGACGACTCGAACCATACCACCGGCGAACGGGGCCGGCGGCTAAAATCCTGCGGGGTTCGCCGCGACGAACAGCACGACGTTGTGAGTGCCGGGACCGAGGCCGACGGCGGCGACGACGCCGAGCAGGGCGTTGCCCTCGCTGGGGACGTCGCGGACGTAGTCGGCCAGGAGGGCGACGACGCCGGCGGCGAGTGCGAGCTTCACGAGGACGAACAGCCAGCCGGCCCCGAGCAGCGGTTCGGTAGGGAGGCCGGCCGCGAACTCGATGATGGCGGCCGACAGCGGCGTCTGCTCGCCGTACCCGAGCACGTCGATGCCGACGGTGGTGGAGGTGGCGTCGAGCGCGTGCCCGAAGACGGCGAGCACGCCCGCGGCCCCGACAGTGGTGGCGTCGTCGGGCCGGATTCGCGCGACCACCGCCCACGTCCCGGCGGTGAGGACGACTGCCGCGACGACGGCCGCGAGCGGCCACGCGACGGTGAGAGTCTCTTCGCTCCAGCCCCGGTAGAGTGCGGCGCCAATCGGGAGGACGGCGAGCACGGCGCCGACCGCGGCGAGCGTCGGAACCGTGGGGACCGACGGGCCGGCGTTCCGGGCAGCCAGCCAGGTCGCGCCGGCGACGGCGAACGTCGTCGCGTAGACGATGGGCGAACCGATGAACGGCGCGACGGCCGCGGGGAAGACCGCGAGCTGGTAACAGACGTAGAGGCTCGACCCGAGCACCATCCAGGGCGCGAACGCGAGCACGACACGGGCGTCGACGGCCGGGCGCTCGCGGCGGAGGCCGGCCAGGACCGCGAGCGTGGCGGCCGCGACGGCGGCGAGGTAGGGCAGCGACGGGAGCGCGAATCCGGTCGGGAGCACGCCGGAGAGCGCGAGAGCGTCCATACGGGGTGGCGGCACGCTCGCGGGGAAAGTGTTGCCCTTCGCAGACCGGCGGGGACGCCCGTCAGTCCTCGGTCCAGGGTTCGGTGGTGCCGTCGCCGTACAGTTCGCGCATCAGCGTGACGATGCTCTCCGGCGGGAACTGGCCGCGTTCGGTGACGATGGCGTCGACGTAGCGGGGCGGGGTCACGTCGAACGCGGGGTTCTCCACGTTCGGGTTCCCCATGCGCTCGCGGTCGTCGTCCGAGAGCACCTCCGTCTCGTCGCGCATCTCGATCTCGACGGTGTGTCCCGTGAGCGTGTCCGGGTGGAGCTTCAGCGTCTGTGCGGCGACCATCACGGGGACGCCGCGCTCGCGGGCGGAGACGGCGAGCATGCTCGTCCCGACCTTGTTGACGACGGAGCCGTCGGCGGCGATGGAGTCAGCGCCGACGAGGACGTGGTCGACCTCGTCGAGGTAGCGGCGGCCGGCGTTGTCCACGATGACCGTCACCGGGATGTCCCACTCGCGGAGCTGTTCGGCCGTGATGTGGCCCTGCTTGCGCGGCCGGGTCTCTTTGACGACCGCCTCGATGTGCTTGCCGTCGTCGATGGCGGCTTTGACGCACGCCAGCGCGTCCGTCGAGTGGCAGTGCGTCATCACGACGTCGCCGTCCCGCAGCCGGTTCGCGCCCATCTCACCGAGGTCGTCCTGCGCGCGCTCGAGCTGGTCGCGGAACGACTCCGCGGCGTCGACGGCGGACGCCCGCAGCGCTTCGACCGTCTCCCCCTCCAGGTTCCGGAGCACGTACCGGAGCGAGTTCGGGAGGCTCACCGCCGTCGGCCGGGTGTCCCGGAGGTGGCGGGCGGCCTCGCGCATCTCCGCGCGGAACGCCGCCGGGTCGTCGGCGTCGCTGGCTCGCGCCTGGGATTCGAGCGCGTCGGCTGCCGCCCGCGCGATGGACGCCGCCCCCCGGATCTCCATCTCCGCGATGTCCGCCGCCGTCGCTCGCACGTCCTCGTTGACCATACGCGTCCTACGCGCCCACGAGGAAAAGAGTTCGGCGACCCGGCGTCAGCGGAAGACGAATCCGCCGTCCGTCGCGGCGTCCGGGTCGTCGGCTTCGTCGGTCGGTCCGCCACCGTCGGCGGCCGCCGGGCCGCCCGTCTCGTCGTCACGGTCCACCGCGTCGCCGCCGGTCACAGCGGCCTCGTCGCGGAGTTCCTCGCGGGTCTCGAACTTCGCGAGCAGGTCGTTGAGCGCCGAGACCTGGCTCTCGAGGTCGTCGGCGAGCCCGGCGACCTCGGAGACGGAGGCGGCCTGCTCCTCGGCGGCCGCGGAGACCTGCTGGGCCTCCGTCGCGGTGCGGTCGCTGAGGTCCTCGACCTCGTCGGTCATCGTCACGACCTCCTCCGTGGAGGCCGCCTGCTCGTCGGTCGCCTCGCTGATAGACTGCACGCTCGCGTTCGCCTGCTCGACCTGCCCGCCGATGTCGTCGAGCGCGGACAGCGCGGCCTCGATGGTCTCGCTGCCGGCGTCGACGCGCTCGCCGAGTTCGGCCATGTCCTCGACGGTCGCCCCGACGTCGTCCTGGACGTCCTCGACGAGGCCCTCGATTTCGGCGGCGGACGTCTTGGTCTCGTCGGCGAGGTCCTTCACCTCGTCCGCGACGACCGCGAAGCCGTCGCCGCTCTTGTCGGCGCGGGCGGCCTCGATGTTCGCGTTCAGCGCGAGCATGTTCGTCTGCTCCGCGATGTCCGTGATGACGCCGGTCACCTCGCCGATGGCGTCGACGGCCTCTTCGAGTGCGTTCACGCGCTCGACGGCGCTGTCGGCGGTCGCCTCGATGCGTTCGAGTTCGGCGACCGCGTCCTCGCCGAGCGCCCGACCGCGCTCGCTCTCGGTCGCCGCCTCGTCGACCGTCTCGGCGACGTCGTCGGCGCTCGCCGCGATTTCCTCGACGGTCGCGGACAGCGACGTGATCTCGTCGCCGACCGTGCCGAGGCGGTCGCGCTGCCGGTCGGCGTCAGCGGAGATGTCCTGGATGGAGTCACTGACCTGGTCGCTCGCGTTCCGCATCTCCGCGGAGCTCGTGGAGACGTCGGTGCTGGCCGCGTCGACGGCGTCCGCGATGGCCCGCACCTGGGCGAGCGTCGCCTCCACGTCCTCCATCATGTCGTTGAACGCCGCGGCGATGTCCCGCATCGGCTCGCTCTCGGCGTCCTCGGCCAGCCGCCGGGTGAGGTCGCCGGCCGCTGCCGCCGCCATCTCGTCGCTGAACGACGCCGCGCGGCGCTCGAGCTGTTCGTTCAGGCGCTCGGACTCGCGGCGCGCTTCCTCGGCGTCCTGCCGGGTCTGCTCGGCGTCCTCGCGGGCCTCGTCGAGGTCCGTGATGAGCGCCTCCAGGCGGGTGTGCATCTGGGACAGCGACGCCCCGAACGACCCGGGGAGGTCCTCCTCCAGGACGTCCGCGTCGAAGTCCTGCTCGGCGAGCGCGTCGGCCTGACTCGCCGCCGTTCCGAGGTAGGTCTGCATCCCCTGGAAGGACTCCACGAGCTGGCCGAGTTCGTCTGTCCTGTCGGTCTCCGGCACGTCGGTGTCGAGGTCGCCCCCGGCGACGGCCGACGCCACGCCGGAGAGCTCGTCGAGCGCGTTCGAGGTGCGCCGGCCGACGGTGAGGCCGACCAGCAGCACGCCGACGAGCGCCACGACGACCAGCCCGGCGAGGTACTGCGTGACCTGGGACTGGAGCGCGTACGCCTCGCTGCGAGGGACGTGGTACGCGAGCACCCAGTCGGTGCCCGCCACCGGGGCGTACGCCGTCGCGTACTGGCCGTCGCCCATGCCCGTGCGTTCGCTACCGACCTCGAAGACCGTCTCGCCGCCGCGAGCCGTGGCGACCGCCTCCGGCACGTCGCCGCTGGCGTCGGTGTACTGCTCCAGCAGCGCCCGGTTCCGGTTGTCGAACGTGATGGTGCCGTCGCCGCCGACGACCTTCACGTCCCCCGTCGCGATGGGGGAGTTGAACGACTGCGAGCGCTCGGCCAGCGAGACGGTCATCACGAGCACCCAGCCGGTCTTGTCCGTCGGCGCGGTCACTGCCACGACCGGCTCGCCGTTCGCGCGGTACGGCTCGGACATCTGGACGCCGCTGGCGCCGTCCGCGACGGTGTCGAACCACGGCACGTCCTCGCCGGACAGCGACTCGCCGGAGCGCGCGTCGTCCGTGCTCGCGACCACGCTGTCCGTCCCCGTCGAGACGACGTGGATGGCGAGCACGTTCTCCTGGAGGGTCGCGAGTTCGCGCTCGAGTTGCGGTTCGACGTCGCTCGCCCACACGGAGTCGCCGCCGAGGCCCGACGCGAGGAACCGCGTCGTCGCCTCCTTCTGGGCGACCCAGTCGTGCAGCGACGCGGCCTGCTGTTCCGCGATGCCCGAGACCTCGCTGCGGGTGTCGTCGCCGACGCTCTGCTGGGTCTGGAGGTGAATGAAGCCACCGGCAGCCGCCACCACCAGCACCACCACGAGCAACACGGCGTTGAACTTCGCGGCGTAGCTGCGCCGGAGCCGGGCGGGCAGGAGACGCTCGAAGAGCCCGGAGTCGATGTCGCTCACGCGTCGCCACCCCCTGTGAAGTACGACCGCTTCAGCAGTTCCAGGGTGTCCATCCCGCTGTCGCCGACCTGCCGGACGAGATAGCCCGTCAGCGGTTCGAGGTCGTCGGTGAGGTCGACCGCGCCGGCCGCCCCCTCGTAGTTGAGGTCGCGGCCCGCGGCCACGAGGTCGCGGGCGCGGTCGAACTCGCCGACCGTCACGGAGTGCCCGACGCCGCCGGAGACGGACTGGAGCGCGCCGGCGGCGGCCCGCGAGGACGGCTCCCCGGCGTACTCGGCCGCGAGCATCGACAGCGCGGCGGCGTCGTACGCGTTCGGCGTGTACACCATCAGCGGCGCGACGTCCGAGAGCTGACGGCGCAGGCGCTTCGTGCCGACCGTGTTCGAACTGGCGACCGACGCCGTGTAGACCCCGCGCCAGTTCGGCTTGGGGTTCGACGGCACCAGCCCCGAACTCAGCGCGACCTCGCCCTCGTAGTCGCGGGCCAGCAGTTCCTCCAGGACGGCCGTCGAGGAGCCCGGTGACCCGACGAACGCGACGGCGTCCGGGTCGGGTGCGAGCGCGTCGTCGACCGGCGGTGCGGGGTTCTCCGCCGACCCCGGATAGGGGACGCTGGCGGCCACGTCGGCGTCGAGGATGCCCTCGATGGCGTCGGCGAGCGCCGACCCGAACGCGTCGTCGAGGTAGCACACGGCGACGGTGTCAGCGCCCGCGTAGGCGTCGTCGTCGACGATCTTCGCCATGACGGCGGCCTGCTGGCTGTCGTTCGGGCACGTCCGCGCGAAGAACTTCGCGTCCCCGGTGCGGCCCGCTGACGCCAGCGACGGCGCCGTGCTCGACGGGCTGACGAGCAGCGTCCGGTCCTCGGCGGCGCGCTCCGTGAGCGACGCCGTGACGCCGCTCGTGACGGCGCCGACGACGGACAGGAGGTCGGTCTCCCCGGTGAGTTCGTCGTACGCGGCGGCGGCGACCTCGGGGTCGGCCTCGGTGTCCTTCGAGACGTGGACGACCTCACGGCCGTCGACGCCCCCGGCGCGGTTGGCGTGCTCGACGGCGGCGCCGACCGCCCGCTCGTGGTGGCCGGCGACGTCGCCGAGCGCGCCCGGCCCGGACAGCGGGAGCAGCGAGCCGACCGTCACCGGCTGGCTCGACCCGCCGACGCCCGTACAGCCCGCGAGTCCGGCGACGGCTGTGGCCCCGGCTGTGGCTAACAGGCCGCGTCTAGATACGCGATGCATACCACGTCGGTTCCGTCTCCCGTATTTCAACGTTCGGCCGCAGTTATCAGCGAGGAGAGTCGGGAGTTCTTTGCCCGGCGGGCGCGGGCTGTGGGGTATGGACCGCCAGGAACTCGCTTCCCGCATCGACCACACCGTGCTCGGGCCGGAGACCACGCCGGCGGACGTCGAGCGCGTCGTCGACGAGGCCGCCGAGTACGGAATGAACGTCTGCATCCCGCCGTGCTACGTGCCGGAGGCTCGCGAGCACGCGCCCGAGGAACTCACCGTCGCGACCGTCGTCGGGTTCCCGCACGGCCAGCACGCGACCGCTGCGAAGGTCGCGGAGGCCGAGGGCGCCCACGAGGACGGCGCGGACGAACTCGACCTCGTCGTCAACGTCGGCCGCCTGAAGGCCGGCCAGCACGACGCCGTCCGGGAAGACATCGCGGCGGTCGTGGACGCCACGCCGCTCCCGGTGAAGGTCATCATCGAGACGGCGCTGCTGAGCGACGACGAGAAGCACGCCGCCTGCGAGGCCGCCGAGGACGCGGGCGCTGACATGGTGAAGACCTCGACGGGGTTCGCCGACGGCGGCGCGGAGGTGCCGGACGTCGAACTGATGAGCGAGTACCTCCCCGTCAAAGCCAGCGGCGGCGTCGGGAACTACGAGCAGGCCCAGGCGATGTTCGACGCGGGCGCCGTCCGCATCGGCGCGTCGTCGGGCGTGGCAATCGTCGAGTCGTTCGACGCCTAGACCAGCGCGACGACTGCTACCTCGTTCTCGCGACCCCGGCTCACGAGCGTGAACAGCCGGCCGTCCGTCACCGCGAGCGTCTCCCCGACGGGGTCGTCGAGGTCGAACTCCCACTGGTGGGCGCCCTCGACGTCGAGGGCGTGGACCTCGGTGTCAGTGCCGACGTACACGCGGTCGCCGCCGACCGCCGGGAGCGCCGTCGGCGTCTCGTCGAACTCGTGGCGCCACAGCCGCTCGCCGGTCTTCGCCGACACCGCGTGCAGGGACTTCGGGCCGGAGAGGAAGAGGCGGGCGCCGTCGAAGGCGACGGCAGACCACCGGACGCCGGTCTCCGCCCGGCCGGGAGTCGCGTCTTCGTCGACCTCGACACCGGCGTACTCCCAGTCGACCGCGCCGGTCTCCCGGTCGAGCGCGACGGCGCCGTGTTCGGTCGCGACGTACAGCCGGGTCGCGCCGACCACGGGCGACGACCGCGGACGCCGGCGCAGGTCCGTCCGCCAGACCGCGTAGCCGTGGGCGGCGAACCGGTACACCTCGCCCGTGTACGACGTCACCGCGACCTCCCTGGTGGTCGCGGGATCGAACGCGCCGTCGGCGAAGACGTCCCGGTGCCAGGTGCCCGACCGCATCGGGTCGCTCTCGGCCTCGTCGACGAGCGTCCCGGCGACGCCGCCGTCGACCGTCTCCGCGACCAGGTACGGCGTCCGGCCCGCGACTGACGGTTGTCCGTGGATGTCGGTCGCGAACTCGCGGCGGCCGACCACCTCGCCGTCGCCCGCGTCGAGACCGACCACCGTCGACGTGTCGGCTGTGAGACTCGCCGCCGCCGAGTCCTCGGCGGCCGCCCGGGTCCACGCGACGCCGTCGTAGACGTCCGGCGCGGCGATGGAGGGCAGCACGTCCTCCTCGGCCCAGACCTCCTCGCCGGACAGCAGGTCGAAGGCGTGGACGGCCTCACCGCCGGTGTAGACGGTGGCACCGTCGACCGTCAGCGTCCGGGACTGCGTCAGGTGGACGCTCGGGAACCGCGGGGACTCCCACTCGATACTCGGGTCGTCGACCGGCGACGCGTCGGACGCGCAGGCCGTGTTCGCGCCGTCGCGTCGGTACGTAGACCAGCCGCTGGACGCGGTGGCGTACTCGCCGACCGGGTAGTCCTCGCCCAGCGGTACCGAGTCGTCGCCGAACGGGAGCGCGCTACAGCCCGCGAGCGCCGCCGTTCCGACCGCCGTGCTCGTCGCGAGGAATCGTCGCCTGGAGGGCATCGCCGGCGGTTCGTCGGTCGCGGTTGTATCGTTTGGGGTCCCGTGCCGGGCGGTTCGGGCGCGAGCGCCGGGTACCGCATCCCTTTTGGCCGCGCGCGGGCAACGACTGGATAGCGATGGCCCGCTACCACATCGAGACGTACGGGTGCACCTCGAACCGCGGCGAGAGCCGCGAGATCGAGCGGCGCCTCCGCGACGCCGGCCACCACGAGGTCGAGGGGCCGGCCGAGGCGGACGTCGCCATCCTCAACACCTGTACGGTCGTCGAGAAGACGGAGCGCAACATGCTCCGGCGGGCCGAAGAACTCGCCGACGAGACGGCCGACCTCATCGTCACTGGCTGCATGGCGCTCGCCCAGGGCGAGGAGTTCGCCGCGGCGGACGTCGACGCCCAGGTGCTGCACTGGGACGAGGTCCCCGAAGCGGTCACGAACGGCGAGTGTCCGACGACGACGCCGGACGCCGAACCCATCCTCGACGGCGTCGTCGGCATCCTCCCCATCGCCCGGGGCTGCATGAGCAACTGCTCGTACTGCATCACGAAGCAGGCGACCGGGCGCGTGGACTCGCCGCCCGTCGAGGAGAACGTCGAGAAGGCCCGCGCGCTCGTCCACGCCGGCGCGAAGGAGATTCGCATCACCGGCCAGGACACGGGCGTCTACGGCTGGGACGAGGGCGAGCGGAAGCTCCCGGAGCTCTTAGAGCGCATCGCCACCGAGATTGACGGCGACTTCCGCGTCCGCGTGGGGATGGCGAACCCGGGCGGCGTCCACGGCATCCGGGAGGAGCTGGCGCGAGTGTTCGCCGAGCACGACGAGATATACAACTTCCTGCACGCGCCGGTGCAGTCCGGCAGCGACGACGTGCTCGAAGACATGCGCCGCCAGCACGAGGTCAGCCAGTACCTCGACATCGTGGAGACGTTCGACGACGCCCTCGACGAGTGGACGCTGTCGACCGACTTCATCGTCGGCTTCCCCACGGAGGACGACGACGACCACGAGCAGTCCATGGACCTCCTGCGGGAGACCACGCCGGAGAAGATCAACGTCACGCGGTTCTCGAAGCGCCCGGGCACCGACGCCGCCGACATGAAGGGGCTGGGCGGCCAGACGAAGAAGGACCGCTCGAAGGCGATGACGGACCTGAAGATGGACGTCGTCGGCGACGCCCACGAAGAGATGGTCGGCACCGAGCGCGACGTGCTCGTCGTCGAGGAGGGGACCGGCGACTCCGTGAAGTGCTACGACCAGTCCTACCGACAGGTCATCGTCCAGAACGCGACCGAGCACGGCCTCGAACCCGGCGACTTCGCCACGGTCGAAATCACGGGCCACCAGACCGTCTACGCGTTCGGCGAGCCGGTGACGCCGGTCGACGCCGACGACGGTCGCGCGAGCACGACCGCGGACTGACTCCTCCGGGCCGACTACTCGGTCGCGTCCGCTGCTTCTTCCTCCTTCCACTCGCCGAGTTCCTTCGGGTCGACGTGCACGAAGACGTCGTCGACCTCCGGGATGGATTCGAGGTCGTGGATGAGGGCGGTCTCGATGTCGTGGGCGTCGTGGAGGGTCATCTCGCCCTGCACCTCGACGTGGAGGCTGACGTCGATCTCGGGGCCGACGTAGTGGGCGACGACGTCGTGAGCGCCCTCGACGTCGGGGTGGGCGAGCGCGCGCTCCATGATCTCCTCCCTGAGGTCGTCGGGCGGCGCGGCGCCGACGAGGTAGTTGACGTTGTCCCGGACGATCTCGTAGCCCGTGTAGAGGATGCCGGCGGCGACGACGAACGCCGCGAGGGGGTCGAGGACCGGGTAGCCGGCCGCCGAGCCGAGGACGCCCGCGAGCGCGGCGCCGGCGGTGAGGATGTCGTTGCGGTTGTCGAGCGCGGTCGCGCGCAGGGCGGGCGAGTGGTGGTCCTCGGCGACGCCGAGGACGTACCGGTAGAGGGCGTACTTCGCGACCGCCGTCCCCGAGAGGACGACGACGCCGGCGACACCCGCGCTCCGCCCGACGTTCCCGGCGAGGAGGGAGGTGCTCGCCTGCCAGAGCACGGCAGCGCCGGCCGCGAGCACGCCCAGCGCGACCACGAGGGAGACGAACGGCTCGATTCGCTCGTGGCCGTGCGGGTGCTCGAAGTCCGGGGGCTGCGTCGTGAGGTAGAGGCCGCCGAGGACGACCACCGAGTACGCCACGTCGGCGAGGCTGTTGACGGCCTCGGACCCGACCGCGAGGCTGCCGGTCGCCCACCACGCCGCGCCCTTCGCGACGGCGAGGCCGAGGTTCGCCGCGAGCACGAGGAGGCCGACGCGGCGGACCGCCCGCTTGCGCTCCATCACGGCGAGGTATCCCGGCCGGGACGTTCGTCCTTTCGGTTCGGGGCTCGTCGTCGCCCGCGCTACTGGCCCCAGTCCAGGTCCACCTCGACGACGAGGCCCGGCCCCTCGGTCTGCAAGTGGACGAGAACGTCTCTGACCTCTGGCGAGTTCTCGGTGCCGACGACGATGGTCCGCTGGGTCTGACTCGCTTCCTCGAAGAAGTGCTCGGCGTCGACGGTGGCCTCGACGACGTGCATCCCCTCGTCGGTCAGGACGCTGTCCCACTCGCGGTCCTCGTCGGGCGTGCTCTCGACCGTCTCCTCGAAGAACGGGTCCTCGCCGCGGGCGCTGGCGGTGACCGTCACGGGGTAGCTCTCGTCTGTATCGTTTCGGACGACGAGGCCGTAGGAGCCCCCGCCCGCGTCCGGGCCCGAACTGTCGGACTCCGGGCCGAAGCCGGGGACCGCCGAGCAGCCGGCGAGTGCGGTCGCAGTGAGTACACTCCCGGTCGCCAAGAGAGCACGTCTGGTCTGCTGGAGGGACATACCCGGGATGACAGGACGGGCCGTGTTAGTCCTTGGCGAGACTCGAATGGCCGCTTGAGTCTCCCCGTCAGTCGAAAACCAGTCGGACGGCGCCCTCGTCGTCGACGGCGGCGGGGTGGGCGGCGAACGCCTCGTGGAGCCGGTCGTAGGTGTCGTCCAGGGCCTCCACGATGACCTTCGTGTCGCCGACGACGGGCATGAAGTTCGTGTCGCCGTTCCACCGCGGGACGACGTGTGTGTGGAGGTGGTCGTCGATGCTGCCGCCGGCCGCGCCGCCGCCGAGGTTCAGGCCGGCGTTGAAGCCGTCCGGTCCCATCGCGGCGTCGAGGGCGTCGATGGTCGCCTGCTTCAGGCGCGCGTGGTCGAGCAGCACGTCCTCGCCGAGGTCGGTGTAGTCGCCGGTGTGGACGTCCGGGATGACCATGCAGTGGCCGGGGTTGTACGGGTAGTTGTTCAGCATCACCGCGGCGTGGTCGGATTCGGCGACGACGAGGTGTTCGCGGGCGTCCTCGCGGCCGGGGAACTCGCAGAACACGCAGTCGACGCCCTCGTTCTTGTCGTCGCGTTCCACCCACTCGATGCGCCACGGCGCGAACACCTGGTCCATGTCCGGGGCGTAGGCGGCCCCGGGCAGTAGCCTTTCGGTGCTCACGGCCCGGCCGGGCACAAACAGCCACCAATCCCACCCGAGTTTATTTGTACCGAGAATGCATGAATAGAACTGGTGGTTCCAGTGGCGAGCAAGACCCCAGGGACGGACGGACTGACGGAACGCTGCGAGAACTGCGGCAGCAGCACCGCGCACCGCGTAGCCGTCGAACTCCGAACGGAGAAGGAAGGCGGGAAGAACACCGCGTTCTCCCGGGAGCCCTACCGCATCGCCACGTGCCGGACCTGCGGCGAGGAGACGAGCCAGCGCATGAACGACGCGTGACCCGTCGACCGGAACGCTCTGCCTCGGCGTTTCCCGGCGGACGGCGGTCCCGGGCGGTCAGTTCGTCGTGATCTCGCAGCCGTCCTCGGTCACGATCAGCGTGTGCTCGTCCTGACTGACGAGCGCGCCGTCGGCCTCCTTCAGGACGGGGTACGAGCGCACGATATCGGCTCGTTCGAGGCGCTGAAGGCTCATCTCGGCGCGCGCACCCTCCAGCCAGCGCGCCGCGAACGGGAGTCCGTCGAAGCGCTCCAGGTCTTCGAGGAGCTGGCGGGCGCGCCGGTCGCGGACGTTCCCCGACCCGACGACCTCGTAGATTTCGGTGTCGGTGCCCTCGCCGACCTTCCCGGTGCCGTCGGTCGCGAACGGCTCGATAGCGAGCACGTCGCCGGCCTGTAGCTCCACGCCGGAGTCGACGGCGCGGTTCGGGACGTTCGGCCCCGTGTGTGCGTCGTAGACGTCCATCCCGTGGCCAGTGAGGTTCACCACGGGGTTGTAGCCGTAGGCCTCGATTACGTCCTGAATCTCGGCGCCGATTTCGCCCGTGTGGACGCCCGGCTCCACGGCGTCGATGGCCGCTTCGAGGGCCTCCTCGGCGGCCTCCACGAGTTCGGGGTTCCCGGAGAGGTCGACGGTCGTCGCCGCGTCCGCGATGTGACCGTCGACGTGCACGCCGACGTCCAGGCAGACCATGTCCTCGCCGAACTCGGTCGGGTCGTCCGCCCCCGGCGCCGCGTGGCTCGCCTCCTCGTCGATACTGATGTTCACCGGGAACGCCGGCTTCCCGCCCAGTTCGCGGATGCGCTCCTCGGCGAAGTCGGCGACCTCGAGGTGGGTCGCGCCGACCTCGACGCGGTCGGCCGCCTCCTCCATCACGGTGGTCAGAATCTCGCCGGCCTCTACGTACTTCTCGTAGGCCTCGGAGCCGACCTCGACGCTGTCTGTCATACCCCGGGCTTCGCCCGAACACGGCAAAGAGGTTGCGGGTCGCGGACGAGCGACGAGCTACGCCGAGTCGTCGGCGAGCCGGATCGCTCGCGTCACGACGTACAGCAGGACGACGCCCGTTCCGACCGCGAGCACGAACTGGGTCGCGACCGACAGCAGGGCCGTCAACACCGGCACGAGTCCGAGCGTCTCCACGAACAGCCACTGCAGCGTCACGGGGACGAGTGCGACCGCACCGACCACCGCGACGAGGCGCGCGAGCGGCACGACCTCCCGCCACACCGCGCCCGAATCCAGTTCGTCGCCGTCGAAGAACAGCCGAGCTGTCATTACCACCGACTCGGCGCCGCCGCGTGAAGAAGTCCTGGGGGACCCAAACAGCGATGTGACGTACCGCGCCGACCACCGCGACGCGCACGCGTCGCTCGTGTTCACGGCTCCCTCCGGTCGCCGTTCGCACGTACCGCGGCAGTTCACTCCGTTCACTTCCGCGCGGCTCGCGGCTACCGCCGCTCGCAATTCCGAGGTTCTTCGCTTCGCTCAGAACCTCGCAGTCTGCATCGCCTCGGAGTTGAACGCCTCCCCGTACTCGCCGTCGCTGTCCAGGACGATGACGCCAGCAGAGGAGCCCGTGAGTTCGCCGAACTCATCGATGGCGCGGTCGGCGGCCGCCTGCGCGCCGAGCCCGTTCTCCAGGTGTCGGACGGCCCGCCGCGTCAGCGTGGTCTTCGCGATGTCCTCGCCGGCGCCCGTGGCGGACGCTGCGCCGGCGGGCGCGGCGTAGAAGCCGGAGCCTATCTGGGGGACGTCGCCGACCCGGCCCGCGAGCGCGAGCCAGCGGCCGCCCGTCGACGTGGCGGCAGCCAGTTTGTCGCCGTCGAACGCGACGGCGCCGACCGTGTCGTGGTCCTTCTCGTAGCCGCCGGCTTCCCCCGTCCCGTCGCCCCGTTCCTGGCCGCCCGGGTCCGTCTCTCCGAATTTGTCCCGAATCCAGTCGAGGTGCTCGGTCGGGGAGCCCTCGGGGTGGTCGTCGAGGTCGTCCCAGCGCTCGCGGGTGTCCTCGCTCCAGAGGTCGCGCTCGACGTCGACGCCGACGTCGGCGGCGAAGTCGACGGCGTGCACACCGTTCAGGAGGACGTGCGGGGTGTCCTCCATCACGGCGCGCGCGACGGAGACGGCGGCCTCGACGCCGGGCATCGAGGCTGCTGCGCCCGCCTCCCTGTCGCTGGTCATGACGCCTGCGTCGGTCCGAACGACGCCGTCGGACTGGACCGCGCCGCCCGTCCCGGCGTTGAACCGGGTGTCGGATTCGAGCACGCGGACCGCCGCCTCGACGGCGTCCACGGGGTCTGTCTCGGCCGCGCCCGCGTCGACCGCCTCGTCCAGAGTCGTCTGCCGGGGCTCCGGGTCGTCCGGGCGCCCGCCCGCGCCGCCGTGTACGATGACTCGCATGGCTTCGTCTGGCGGGCCCGGGGGCTTAGGCGTGCGGGAGTCCAGCCGGGAGCGCCGGTAGTCCCTGTATACCAAAGCGCGTTCCCGGTGGGTTCACTTCCATGAAGCTCGCCGTCATCGGGTTCGGGAACGCGGGCGGGAAAATCGCCGACCGCATCGTCGAGTACGAGACCAAGACGGAGCGCTCGCTCTGCCAGTTCACGGCGGTCGTGAACTCGGCGCGCAT
>Ga0208138_100586_pt1 | contig 14108 bp, 11 predicted proteins | sample AntRauMetaRauer3_FD_184786 | JGI IMG/M metagenome (GOLD analysis project Ga0208138, IMG submission 184786) | Saline lake microbial communities from Rauer Lake, Antarctica, in enrichment culture - Antartic Rauer Lake 3 Metagenome Rauer3 (SPAdes)... ...
CCGCCATCGAACTCCCCGACGTGAGCCGCGAGGCGTCCACGGCATCGGGGTCGGTGACGCGATAGACGTGGACGCGCTCGCCGTCACGCTCGGTCACACCGCGGTGGGTGAACGTCGCCAGCGGGAGGAACCGCTCCAGGGGCGCTCGCACCCACTCGGCCGCGGTCCGGCCGTCCGTCTCGTTCTCGTGGCGCGAGTGCGAGTAGGAGTCCTCGTTGGGGACCCGCCGGTAGACGGTCCCGTTTGCGTACCGATAGGTCTGCAGAACGGGGTCGGGCCGCTCGACGAGGAAGACGCGGCCGTCGGCGAGACTGACTCGCGCGGTCGACAGCGCCTCGTAGCCGGTGCTCGCGCCGCCGCTTGACGTCGTGTTCCGGACGACGGTGACGTTCCCGGCATCGCGGAGCGCGGTCTCGTGCTCGGCGAGCAGGCTGCTGTTCTCGAGGGGCGTCGCGTACGGCGAGTCGGCCGGCTCCAGGTCGGCGTCGGGGCTCGAGCCGGCGTCGCCGCCCGGGAGGACGGCACCGCAGCCCGCGAGAACGACCAGTCCGGCGACTACGAGGAGGGAGAGACGAGTTCGGGGCACGTCCGGGGGCGTCGTCGCGCGGCGTCATAGTTCCCTTGGCCGGTGGCACGATTTTATACCGGAGACGGGCGAACTCGGGGACATGACGACCATCAAGGACAGCGTCCACGACCACATCGAGGTCGAGGGCGTCGCCGCGGCGCTCCTGGACACGCCGCCCGTCCAGCGGCTACGGAACGTCAAGCAACTCGGGACGGTCCACCTCGTCTACCCCTCCGCGAACCACACGCGCTTCGAGCACTCCCTGGGCGTCTACCACCTCGCCGACCGCGCGCTCGACCACCTCGGCATCTCCGGCCGGCGCGCCGAGCGCGTGCGTGCCGCCGCCATCCTCCACGACATCGGGCACTGCCCGTTCAGCCACAACGTCGAGGACGTCGTCGAGCGTCGGACGGGCAAACGCCACGACGACGTCGACGACCTGCTCGCCTCGGGCCGAGTCGCCGAGGTGCTCGAGGCCAACGACATCGACCCGGACGACATCGCCGACCTCGTCGCCGGGAACGGCGAGCTCGCCCAGCTGGTCGCGGGCGAACTCGACGTCGACCGCATGGACTACCTCGTGCGGGACGCCCACCACACCGGCGTCCCCTACGGCACCATCGACACCGGGCGGCTCGTCCGCGAGCTGACGTTCATCGACGGCGACCTCGTGCTCGACGAGGGGAACGTCCAGACCGCCGAGAGCCTGCTTCTGGCGCGCGCCCTGATGAACCCGACCGTCTACAGCCACCACGTCGCCCGCATCTCGAAGTCGATGCTGCGCCGGGCGACCGAAGACCTGCTGGCGGAGACCGACACGACAGCCCGCGAACTCCGGCGGATGGACGACCACGACCTCGTCGTCGCGCTCCGCCGCCACGAGGTGGCCGGCGACATCGCGCGCCGGCTCTCCGAGCGCGACCTCTACAAGCGCGCCGTCTGGGCGGAACTCGGCGACGTCGACGAGGCCGTCGTCGGCGCCGACCACGAGACCGTCCGGCAGTTCGAGCAGGAGATCGCCGCCGACGCGAACGTCCCCGAGTCCAGCGTGGTCGTCGACGTGCAGGGCGAGCCGTCGATGCGAGAGTCCTCGACTGGTGTGCTCGTCAACGGCGAGGTGCGGCGGCTCCACGAGCAGTCCACGCTCGTGAACGCGCTCCGCCTCGCGCAGCGCGAGCAGTGGCGTCTCGGCGTCTACGCGCCCGAGAGTCACGCCGAAGCCGTCGGGCAGGCCGCCGAGCGCGTACTCGGCCTGGAGACCGAGGGCGCGCTCGTCAGCGAGGTCAACACGCCCGGCCGGTACGCGAGTCTCCAGGACTTCGAGTGACTGCCGGGGCCCGTTCGAGTAAGCTTACGGGCTCGCAGCGAGAGCTACGGGCATGGAACTCTCCGGAACCGTCCTCTGGGGCGACGACTTCGAGCCCGTGCAGGGGACGCTCGTCGTCGAGGACGGCGAGGTACTGCGACTGGACGAGGAGCGCGTCGACAGCGAGGACGTCGTGCTACCGGCGTTCGTCAACGCCCACACGCACACCGGCGACTCGATAGCGAAGGAGGCCGGCCGCGGGCTCTCTCTCGAAGAGCTGGTGGCACCGCCGGACGGGCTGAAACACCGACTCCTCCGGGAGGCCGACCGCGAGGACCTCGTGGCCGCGATGCGGCGGTCGCTGTCGTTCATGGCCGAGACCGGGACGACTAGCCACCTGGAGTTCCGGGAGGGCGGCAGCGAGGGCGTGCGCGCCATCCGGGAGGCCGGCGAGGGCGTCGCCGTCGATTCGGTCGTCTTCGGACGGGGCGACCCGGAGGTCGTCGAGGTGGCCGACGGGTACGGTGCGAGCGGTGCCGGCGACGGGGAGTTCGGTCGCCAGCGAACGGCCGCCCGCGAGGCCGGGAAGCCGTTCGCCATCCACGCCGGCGAGGTCGACGAGAGCGACATCAACCCCGCGCTGGACCTCGACCCGGACCTGCTCGTCCACATGGTCCACGCCGAACCGCTCCACCTCGACCGCGTCGAGGACAGCGAGATTCCGGTCGCGGTCTGCCCGCGGTCGAACCTCGTCACGGACGTCGGCCTGCCCCCCGTCGAGGAACTGCTGGAGCGCACGACGGTGGCGCTCGGGACGGACAACGTCTTCCTGAACTCGCCGTCGGTGTTCCGCGAGATGGAGTTCACGGCCAAACTCTTCGACGTCGACGCCGTCGACGTGCTGCGGATGGCGACCCGGGCCGGGGCGGAGATGCTGGACGCGAACTACGGCACCATCGAAGCGGGTCGAGAGGCCCGGCTCGTGGTCCTCGACGGCGACTCGAACAACCTCGCGGGCTACCGGGACGCCGTCCGCGCAGTCGTGCGGCGCGCGGGGGCCGCTGACGTGAAGCGCGTCGTCGCGCCCTGAAGACTTAACATACCGCCGTGAGAATTACCACACGATGGGTCGATACGAGCGCATCCTCGTGCCGACGGACGGCTCCGACGCAACGCGAGAGGCCGTCCAGCAGGCCGTCGACCTGGCCGCCGAGCACGGCGCGACGATCCACGCGCTCTACGTCGTGAACTCCGCGAGCTTCGCGGGGCTGCCGATGGACTCCTCCTGGGAGAACGTCTCCGCGATGCTGAGCGAGGAGGGGTCGACTGCGCTCGACGGCGTGACTGCAATCGCGGAGGGACAGGGTGTCGACGTCGTGCGCGAGCTCTCGGACGGCAATCCCGCCCGGGAGATCGTGCGGTACGCCGAGGACGAGGACTGCGACCTCGTTGTGATGGGGACGCACGGCCGCGGCGGTATCGACCGCCTCCTCCTGGGGAGCGTCGCCGAGAAGGTCGTGCGGTCCTCGACGGTGCCGGTGCTGACGGTCCGCGTCGGCGCCGACGAAGAGTGACGGGCGAACCTTCAAGCCCGAAGGTACGCCAATCTTTCGCATGGACAGTCTCGACTACGCCGGCCTCGACGGAGGACGAGGCTGCAACTACTGGCAGTGGGACCCGACGCTGCGCCGGCACGCCCGCCGGCTGACCGACGACGCCGACTGGGAATGGGTCGACGACCGCCTCGACGAGTGGGGGCAGATCGTCGGGGAGACCATCGCGGACAACGCCGACGTGGCGAACGCCAACCCCCCGGTGCTCGACACCTACGACCGCCGGGGCGAGCGCGCGAACGACGTCACCTACCACCCGGCACAGCACGAGAACGACCGACTGACCTACGAGTTCGGCGTCGTCGCGGACGCCTTCACGGCGCCCGAGGGTCGAACGGAGCCACCGGGACTGGCGTACTCGCTCACTGCCCAGGCGCTGCTGGCGTACACCGACATCGGGTTCGCGTGTCCGGTCTCGATGACGGCGGGCGCCGCCCTCGTCCTCGACACCTACGCCGACCACAGCCCACAGCCCGACATCCTCCGAACGTCCTTCGACCGGCTGATCGCCCGCGACCACGACGAGGCCATCGAGGGCGCGATGTTCCTCACCGAGAAGCAGGGCGGCAGCGACGTCGGACGGAACGAGACCGCGGCCGTCGAGGCCGAGGACGGCACCTACCGGCTGACCGGAGAGAAGTGGTTCTGTTCGAACGTCGACGCCGAGGGGACGCTGGTGCTGGCCAGACGGAAGCGCGCGACCGAGGGGACCGACGGGCTGTCGCTGTTCCTAGTACCGCACACGCTCCCGGACGGCAGCCTGAACGACCAGACGTACCGCCGCCTGAAGGACAAGCTCGGCACCGAGACCGTCCCCACCGGCGAGGTCGAACTGACGGGCGCAACCGGCTACCTCGTCGGGGAGCCCGAGAACGGCTTCCGGCAGATGACCACGATGCTGAACTTCGAGCGCGTCGCGAACGCCGCGGGTGCCGTCGGCGTCACGGGCCGCGCGCTCCTCGAAGCAAAGACCCACGCAGCGGACCGGGAGGCGTTCGGCCGCACGCTCGACGGCCACCTCCTGATGCGCCAGGACCTCGCCGAGTGGACCGCCCGCTACGAGGGAATGGTCGCCGTCACGCTGGCGGCCGCCCACGCGCTCGAAGCAGCCGAGAGCGACAGCGGAGACGACGACGCACGTGCGCTGATGCGGGGGCTCGTTCCCGTCGCGAAGTACCGCACCGGCCGCCTGGCCGTCGACGCCACCTCCTACGCGATGGAGATCCGGGGCGGCGACGGCTACGTCGCCGACTACGTCACCGAGCGCCTGCTCCGGGACGCACAGGTGCTCCCGATCTGGGAGGGGCCGTCGAACGTGCTCGCGCTCGACTTCCTGCGCGCGCTTGAACGCGAGGGCTCCGCCGAGGCACTCTTGGCGCGTGTGGACGAGAACCTCGACGCAGCCAGCGACGACCGACTCGCCGACCTCGTGGAACGGGTCCGCGAGGAACGGGACAGCCTCCGGGAGTCGATGCTCGCGGTCGCCGGTGTCGACCGCGACCGCGCCCAGCACGACGCCAAGGCGCTCGCGGACTACGCCTACGACGTGTTCGCCGCCAGCGCCCTGCTCGCGCTCGCCGACGACCGGCTGGCCGAGGGCGACGCTCGCGAGGCTGCCGTCGCGAGGCTGTTCGCCCGAGACGCCTTCGACGACGACCGTCCCGCTCCCGAGCGCGCGCTCGCTCTCGACCACTTCGAGAGTATCGCCCACTACGCCGAACTGGATACTGAAGCACTGTACGCCCCCGAGCCCGCCGACTGACCGCCGCTACTCGGCGGGCCGGAGGTGCTGGCAGTCCCCGGAGTGGACGACGCGCTCACCGTCGTCAATCGCCACCACGAGTGCGCCGTGTTCGGTGACGTCGACGGCCGCTCCTTCGACCGTCTCGTCGCCGAGGTCCACACGTACACGCTGGCCGAGCGTCGCGGCGCGTTCGCGCCAGGCGTCGAGCACGCCGTCGGGGTCGGCCCGCAGGTCGTCGAACCGTTCGAGGACGCGCTGGACGAACACGCGACGAGAGACGTCGCCGGCCTCGGCGCGCACGCTCGTCGCGTCGCCACCGAGGTCGGCGGGGTCGACGTTCGCGTTCACGCCCGTGCCGACGACGACCCAAGAGACGCGGCTGGCCTCGCCCTCCATCTCCGTCAGGACACCCGCGAGCTTCCGACCACCGCGCTGGCTCCGCTCGTCGGGCACGACCACGTCGTTCGGCCACTTGATGGCGGCGTCGACGCCCGCCTCCCGGGCGGCGTCGGTGACCGCGACGGCGGCAGCGAGCGTCAGCAGCGGGACGCGGGCGGGCGGCAGGTTCGGTCGCAGGACGAGACTCGCCCAGACGCCGCCTGCGGGGGAGGACCACTCGCGGCCGCGGCGGCCCCGCCCGCCGGTCTGGCGGTCCGCGAGCACGACCACGTCCGCCGCGCCCTCGGTGGCGAGTTCTCGCGCGCGGTCGTTCGTGCTCGCGACCGCGTCGTGGTACTCCACGTCGAAGGGCACGTCGAGCCCGAACTCGACCGCGGGCCCGCCGTACTCCGGTACGCTGGCGAGCACGTAGCCCTCGTCGACGCTCTCGACCGCGAACCCCACCTCGCGGAGCGCCTCGACGTGCTTCCAGACGGCCGCCCGGGAGACGCCGAGGTCGTCGGCGAGCGCCGGCCCGGAAGTGGGACCGTCAGCGAGCGCATCGAGGACGGCCCGTCGCGTGTCGTTCATCACACTCGCGTTACCGGTCGGCGGTGTTAAAGCTCGCGCGCTCGGCCCAAAGACTCTCGTTGCACCCGCGAGATGGCCTTTCAAGACGTCTCCCGGGTCTGAAACCCCTCCTTTTGGTAATCAATCCATGATGTTTTCACTTTATTTATCTATGTTATTTTCAGATAGATTGAATATGTGGCCGGGGCTTGGAACAGATGACGATGGCAGACAACAAGTTCAACCAGTTCCTGTCGGACCACCCGCGAATGATCGGCGTGCTGTTCTCGATGCTGGTGTTCCTGTCGAGCACCGGTGCCGCAGCAGCGAGCAACGTCGGTATCAACGTCGGCCCCTAGACAGCGTCTTCTTCGATCAGTGTGTCACTCCACGTGAGTTCGCCGTCAATCAGAACGGGGACCACGCCGTGATTGAAGAACTCCCGGAGCTTCGACGCTGACACCTCGAACGTGTCTATGTGCCCCGAGTTGAGATAGCGCCTGCTGTTTTCACCCACGTAGGGAGTCATGAGTGTCCCGATGGAGACTCGAGCATTGGGGTACCCGTACAGGGAGAGTTCGTAGGGTGCACTGGTTCCGTCCAGTTCGACCAACGTCGGCATCGCGTTCGGGCTCTGTACCATCTGGATTGTCCCGTCGCCGATGGTGATGTACTGGTTACCGAACAGCGTCACGTTCCGTGCGACCGCTAGGCCCGAGAGCAGGGAGAAACCGATGTTCAGGAGGCGTGCCAGCGCTCGACCGATGCGGACGGCAGGCTTGTTGCTGATGTCCGTTAGCGTCACGATGCCGCCGCGGCTCCCGCGTTCGACGAGCGCCTGCCCCTGGATGTAGGACTTGCAGGCGTTCAGGAGGAACGCACGGACGCCCGTCGACTCCAGCGTGCGGGCGTCGAAGAGGCCGTCCTCGCAGAGGAACCCGCCCTCCTCGACGTGGCCGATGTAGTGCAGGAAGTCGATGTCCGTCCCCAGGAGGTCAGCGAGTTCGTCGGTCGAGAGGTCGTAGTGGACGACGATGTCGAACTCGAAGAAGTCACGGGCGCCGTAGAACTCCTCGACGACGTCCTCCTCGGCCATTTCGGGGTCGTTACAGACGATGTCGATGCGGATGGAGTCCCGACTCGGGGTGCCCTGCTCGAAGCGCCGCCGGTAGTACCGGGCAGCGGCTTTGCTCGCGCCCAGCGGGAAGCCGTCCGCGAGCCAGACGTGCTCGATGGCGTTCGTGGACTCCGGCTTCACGACGCCCGTGGTTCCACCGGTCGTCGTCGAGGTGCTGCGCAGGAGTCCTGGCTCGCCCCTGAGGAACGACGTCACTGCCTCGGGCTCCTCCTGAACCTCGGGGTCGTCGTCGTCCGGATCGTGGATGCGTATCTCCGCGAGGTCGTTGACGACGAACGGCAGCGACTCCATTCGGGTGCCGTCCGGCGCCACGTCCGCGGTGAGCTTCCACTGGGGAACGTGGGGCTCGGTGACCTCGTAGGGGACCTCCAGGTACGTCTTCAGTCGTTCGGCCAGCGGGGCCTCGTAGGCGGCTTCGAGGTCGAAGTCGAGGTCGTCCTCGACGACATCGCGCTCGTGGAGGTTGACGGGGTACAGCCCCTCGGTACGGACGACGCAGTCGAGGAAGAACACGTGTTTCAGCAGCGTCGTCACCTCGTCCTCGAACTCAACGTCGACGCCGAGTGGGTGTCGCTCGCCGGCGAGGACGAGCGCCCGCTCGTCGCCCGGCCGGACCTCCGCACCGAGGTAGTACGCCAACGAACTCACCCGATAGAGGTCACCCCAGTCGCGCGGAATCTCGAGTACGACGCCCGTGTCCGGCGGCTCCAGGTGGTCGGGCGCGTCGAAGCGCTCGCCGCGCTCGACGAGCGGCGGGTGGCCCCGAAGCGTGGGGAACGACCGCTCCGGGGTGGTCGTCTTCAGCGCAGAGCCGAACAGCGAGACCGCTCGCATCGCGTCCTTGACGCCCTCGCCGATGGTGATGGTTCCCGACGGCGACTCGTGGAGCGAGCGCGCGGCTAGCCCGACCGTGGTCGGCTCCTCGAACTCGACAAACGTCGTGTTCTCCTCGCGACGGATCTGGAGTGGGGCGTCGGCGGCCATCTGGAGCTTCATCGGGCCGACGTCGACGTCGAGTGAGTACGCTCGCTGTGGGTAGCTGTCGACCTCCTGGTTGGCGGACTGCCCGACGTACGTCCCGTCCTGCGTCCAGACGGAGACGTTCAGCAGCATCGGGAGTTCGAGCTGCTGGACCTCGAAGGTCACCGCGCTGTCTATCGGGAGCGCGAATCGCTCGTCGTCGACGGCCTCGGGGTCGACGAGGGCGTCCGTGTACAGTTCGAACTGCGCGTTCTCGATGGGGTCCTGTACCCGGAGACCAGTGGGACGTTCGATGGGCGCGAACGTCGGCTTCACGCTGGCCACCTCCCGGACGTCGTGCCTGCTGCGACCGGCCTCGCGCCCGCGGGGTGGCGCTCGTGCTCCCGGTCGCAGGGGCGGTCAACGGCGGCGACTGGCTCTGCGGATGGCATTGTGTGTCGGCGTCTCCCCCGAGCTGACCCGGTGAACCCACCAGCGTGGAGCGCCGGGCGGCGCCCTGTTCGTCCCAAGGACGCGCGGCACGCCGGATAAATATTCGGTCGTCGTCAGTCGATGACAACGAGGACGTCGCCCATGTCGACGCTGTCGTCCTCGTCGACCATGACCTGCGTGACGGTGCCGCCGTGGGAGGCGACGACGTCGTTCTCCATCTTCATCGCCTCCAGGACGACCAGTACGTCGCCGGCCTGGACCTCGTCGCCCTCGGCGACGTTCACGTCGAGGATGGTGCCCTGCATCTCTGCCTCGACGGTCTCGCCGTCGCTCTCCACGACCGTCTCGTCGTCGTCGCTCCCGCCTGCGGGCTCGGGGCGCTCGCCGCTGCTACCGCCACCGGTGGCGAGCTGTGCAGCGCCGCGCTCCTCCAGGTTGACCTCGAAGCGCTTGCCGTTGACCTCCACCGTGAAGTCGCGCTCGACGACGTCCTCGTCGCTGCCCTCGGAGGTTGTGTCGCCGCCCCACTTCTCCTGGGCTTCGGCGACGCGTTCCTCGTCGAGGTCCTCGTCGAGGTACTTCGTCGTGTGCGTGCCGCCGACGAACGCGTCGTCCTCCAGCATCAGCCGGTGGAAGGGGACGATAGTCGGGATGCCCTCAATGTCGTACTCGGCGAGCGCGCGCCGGGAGCGCGCGAGGCACTCCTCGCGGTCGCCGCCGTGCACGATGAGCTTCGCGACCATCGAGTCGTAGTCGGTGACGAGGTCGTCGCCCTGCCGGAGCGCGTCGTCGACCCGCACGCCGATGCCGCCCGGCGGGTCGTACGTCTCCAGTTCACCGCCGGTCGCCGGCGCGAAGTCGTTCGCGGCGTTCTCGGCGTTGATGCGGTACTCGACGGCGTGGCCGTCCAGTTCCACGTCGTCCTGCTCGAACGTGAGCTCCTCGTCGGCCGCGACTCTGAGCTGCCACTTCACGATGTCGACGCCCGTCAGTTCCTCCGTGACGGTGTGTTCGACCTGGATGCGGGTGTTCACTTCGAGGAAGTAGAAGTCCGTCTCGGGGCCGAGGAGTTCGCTGGGCTCCCGCTCGGGGTCCTCCTCGACGAGGAACTCGAAGGTTCCGGCGTTGTAGTAGCCCGCGGAGTCGGCGCCGCGGCGGGCCGCCGTCCCGATCTCTTCGCGGAGTTCGTCCGTGAGCGCGGGGCTCGGCCCCTCCTCGACGACCTTCTGGTGGCGGCGCTGCAGCGAGCAGTCGCGCTCGCCGAGGTGCCGGACGTTCCCGTGGTGGTCCGCGAGAATCTGGACCTCGATGTGCCGGGGGTTCTCCAGGTAGCGCTCCAGGTAGACGTTCGCGTTGTCGAAGTACGCCTCGCCCTCGCGCTCGGCCGATTCGAGTTGCTCTTCGGCCTCGTCTTCGCTGCGCACGATCTTCATCCCGCGGCCGCCGCCGCCGCCCTCGGCCTTGATGGCGATGGGGTAGCCGTGCTCCTCGCCGAACTCGTGGACCTCGTCGGCGGACTCCACTGGGTCCGTGGTGCCGGGGACGATGGGCACGTCGGCGTCACGCATCGTCTTCCGGGCGCGCGTCTTCTCGCCGAGCTGACGCATCGAGTCGGCGGCCGGACCGACCCACGTCACGCCATCGGTGTCCTCGACCTTGCCCGCGAACTCGGCGTTCTCCGCGAGGAAGCCGTAGCCGGGGTGGATGGCGTCGGCGCCGGCCTGCTTCGCGGCGTCGATGATGGCCTCGTGGTCGAGGTAGGAGTCGGCCGCGCGCGCCGGCCCCACGTTGTACGCTTCGTCCGCGTACCGGACGTGGCCCGCGTGTTTGTCGGCGTCACTGTAGACGGCGACCGTGTCGACGCCCAGGTCGTCGCACGCTCGCATCACTCGTACCGCGATTTCGCCGCGGTTCGCGACGAGCACCTTCTCGAACATTCTTGGGCGTTCGTTCTTCCGACGCCCTACTCATAGCTTCGGTTCTGGGTCGCCGGCGCGCGGCGGTGGCGCCAGTCCTGTCAGTCAGTACCGGTCCGCCACGACGGCCGCCTCGGCCTTCCGGAGGTGGTCCGAGACGGTCGACGCCGCCACGTCGAGTTCGTCGGCCACCTCGTCGAGGGTCGCCTCCCGGGGCACCTCGTAGTAGCCGAGGTCGACGGCGACGTCGAGAACTTCCCGCTGGCGGTCGGTGAGTGGGCGCTCCGGACGCCGGTGGCGGTCGTACTCCCCGACACGCTCGACTGTCGCGTCCACGCCGTCCGGGAGCTGCGAGAGCAACCCCCGGAGGTCCTCGGGGTCGCCTACCACGTCGAAGACGGTGTCCCCGCTATCGGTGTAGACGACGGGCGGGACGACGAGGATAGACGCGTACGCGAACGCCAGCAGCCACTCCCACTCGTCGTCTCTCGGGGCCGCCCGTACGAACGCGTAGAACCAGCCGTCGCCGCCCGTGGTGAGTTCGAACTCCTCGACGCCATCGGTGGCTGCGATGCGCTCGCGGTACGGGTCACGGACCCCCTCGACCCGGAACAACACCGTCGGCGTCTCGCCCGCGAAGTTCCACGACCACAGTTCCTCGCGGTGCATCTCGGGGTGGTCGACGAGAAACTGGTGCATCGGGTGTCGGCGCTGCGGCGGGAAGCCGAGCCTGACGCGGAGGTGCTTCACAGACGGCCGTTCCACGCCCAGTACGTAAACTACCTAGCATGGACGCGCCAACGACGATTCCGGGGGCCGTCGAAGCGACCGCTATGAGCGACTCAGAGAGCGAGGCGCCGCTCGCACCGAGGCCCGACGAACTCCCCGTCGTCGGGAGCGCCGTGGCGTTCACCCGGGACCCCTACGAGCTGTACCAGCGGTTCCGCGAGACCGGCGACGTGGTGCGGTTCTCGATGGCGAACTACGACATGGCGACAGTCCTCCACCCGGAACACGTCGAGCAGGTGCTCGTCGACGACTTCGACGCGTTCCGGAAGCCCGAACTGACCGCCGGCGTGGACGTGCTCTCCGATGGCCTCCTGTTGACGGACGACGAGCGCTGGCGCGCCCAGCGCACGCTCCTCCAGCCGATGTTCTTCCGGGAGCGCGTCGAGACCTACGCCGAGACGATGAGCGAGTTCGCCGCGGAAGCGGCCGACGAGTGGGTCGAGCAGGGAGCACTGGACGTGAAAGAGGCGGTGTCGGGCTACACGCTGCGCGTGCTCGGGAACACGCTGCTCGGCGTCGAGACCGAATCACACCGGGACGCGGTCCGGGCGGGCGCCGAAGCCATCCGTGCGCGGACCGCGGAGAACCCCGTTAGTGTCCAGGTTCCGGAGTGGGTGCCGACGCCGTCGAACCGCCAGTACCGGCGCGGCGTCCAGCAGTTCGAGGCCGCCGTGGCTGACCTCGTAGCAGCGCGCCGGCGGGAGGACGGGGACCGCGAGGACCTTCTGAGCCTGCTGCTGGACGCCGAGTACGAGGACGGCACGAGTCCCGACGCCGAGGAGATCCGCAGTCAGTTGGTGACCTTCCTGTTCGCCGGCCACGACACCACCGCCGTCGCGCTGACGTGGCTGCTGTACGAACTCGGCCGGAAGCCCGCCGTCGCCGGGAAACTGCAGGCGGAGGTCGACGACGTGCTGGACGGCGACCGCGCGACGCTGGCAGACCTCTCCGACCTCACGTACACCGAGCAGGTGGTGCGTGAGGGCCTCCGGCGGTACCCACCCGCCACCGCCATCTTCCGGGAGACCCGCGAGGACGCCACCGTCGGCGGCTACCGCATCCCGGAGGGAACGTTCGTCACGGTGCCGCAGTTCGTCGTCCACCGCGACCCCCGGTGGTGGGACGACCCCGAGGCCTTCGACCCGAGCCGGTGGGCGGGGATCGAGGACCCGCCTGGCGACCGCCCCGAGTACTCCTACTTCCCGTTCGGCGGCGGGCCCCGGCACTGCATCGGGATGCGGTTCGCGCTGCTCGAACTGAAACTCGCGCTCGCGACGTTCGCCGCGCGCTTCGACGTACACCACGACCACGACGACGTCGGCCTCGACCTCGCCGCGACCTACCAGCCGGACGAACCCATCCGAGCGACGTTCGAGGACCGGTAGCCGGGCCCGGAAAATTAGAACCGCTCGCGGCGGCCCGCCGCGCTCCAGGCGTCCGTCGGTGCGCCGTCCGGTACTCGCACCGAGCGTCCGCCCAGACCTTCTACGCGGCCGGCGAACGCCCACTTCTTGCCGTCCCAGGTCTCCTCGGCGTCCTCGGCCGCCTCGGCGGCGGCGAGCGCCGAGAGGTGGCTCTGGACGGCCGCGGCGATGGCGGCGGCCTCCTCGTCGCTGGCGTCCTCCGGAATCGAGATGTCGACGTCTCCCGCCATCTACAGCGGGATGTTGCCGTGTTTCTTGTCGGGCGTGTCCTCGCGCTTGCTCGCCAGCATCTCCAGGTCGTCGACGAGTCGCGGCCGCGTCTCGGTCGGCTCGATGACGGCGTCGACGTAGCCGCGGTCGGCCGCCGTGTAGGGGTTCGCGAACTCCTCGCGGTACTCGTCGATGAGCTCCTGGCGCCGGGATTCGGTGTCCTCGGCCTCCGCGAGTTCGTCGTCGTAGAGGACGTTCACGGCGCCCTTCGGCCCCATCACTGCGATTTCGGCTGTCGGCCACGCGTAGTTCACGTCCGCGCCGATGTGCTTCGAGGCCATGACGTCGTAGGCGCCACCGTAGGCCTTCCGCGTGATGACGGTCATCAGCGGGACGCTCGCCTCGCTGAAGGCGTACAGGAGTTTGGCGCCGTGGCGGATGATGCCGCCGTGCTCCTGGTCGGTGCCGGGCAGGAACCCGGGCACGTCCACGAACGTCAGGATGGGGACGTTGAAGGAGTCACAGAAGCGGACGAACCGGCTGGCCTTCTCGGAGGCCGCGATGTTCAGCGTGCCGGCGTTCACGCGGGGCTGGTTCGCGACGACGCCGACGGAGCGGCCGTCGAGGCGCACGAACCCGACGACGATGTTCTTCGCGTAGTTCTCCTGGACCTCGAAGAACGACCCCTCGTCGGCGACGCTCCCGATGACGTCGGTCATGTCGTAGGGCTTTCGGGGCTGGTCCGGGACGATCGATTCGAGGGCCTCGTCGCGGCGCTCGGGGTCGTCGTAGGGCTCTACCCGGGGCGGGTCCTCGACGTTGTTCTGCGGGAGGTACGAGAGCAGGCGCTTGATGTTGTCGAGGGCCTCCTCCTCGCTGTCGCAGGCGAAGTGCGCGACTCCGGACTCCGAGGAGTGCGTGGTGGCGCCGCCGAGCTCCTCGAAGCCGACCTGCTCGCCGGTCACCGTCTCGATGACGTCGGGGCCGGTGATGAACATGTGGCTGGTGTCTTTCACCATGAACACGAAGTCCGTGATGG
>Ga0208138_100597_pt1 | contig 13835 bp, 16 predicted proteins | sample AntRauMetaRauer3_FD_184786 | JGI IMG/M metagenome (GOLD analysis project Ga0208138, IMG submission 184786) | Saline lake microbial communities from Rauer Lake, Antarctica, in enrichment culture - Antartic Rauer Lake 3 Metagenome Rauer3 (SPAdes)... ...
TCGGGAGCCGTCTCCCTCCGACCGCGGCTGCTGTTCGCTCATACTCGATCCTGTCGCTCGGGGGTCTTAAACGGACGCAACGAAACAAGGGTTGCTCGATGAGGCGAACCGGTTCGGGGTGGGCCCGGTCCAGGGCCTTCGTGCGCTCACACCGCCGTTTTCAGCTCCACCCGGTACCCGAACGGGTCCCGAACGTACACGGCTGGCGACTCGCCGGCGGCGCCGAGCGGCTCGTCGAGCGACTTCTCGATCTCGACGCCCGCGGCGTCCAGTTCGGCCTCGATCTCGTCGGCCGACCCCTCGACGACGACGGCGACGTGGTCGTAGTTCGTCGCCGTCGGCGGCTCGAACTCCTCGCTCGGCCAGCAGTGGATCACGGCGGTCGGCGACAGCCGCACGTCGAAGAACGGCTTGTCTCCGGCCGCGTACGGCGCGTCCTCGATCCCGAACCCGAGCTGCTCGCCGTAGAACTCCCGGGCGTCGTCGACGCCGTCGGCGGGGATCCGGAGGTTGACGTGGTCGATGTGGCGTGCCTGCATGGGGTCGAGTTCGGCGGCAGATCGCAAAAAGGTAACAGTCAGGCGAACGCGCGCAGGATTCCCGCCCCGTCCGTGCTCCGGCCGAGGTCGGGGAGCGTCGCGCGCTCGGGGTGGGGCATCAGGACGGCGACCGACTCGCGCTCGCCCAGCACGCCGGCGACGTTGTCGGTGGAGCCGTTGGGGTTGGCCGCGTCGGTGACGTTTCCGTCGGCGTCGCAGTAGCGGAAGAGCACGCGGTCGTCGGCGACGAGGTCGGCGTGGGCCGCCTCGCCGATCTCGAAGCGCCCCTCGCCGTGCGCGATGGGGACCTCAATCACCTCGCCCTCGTCGTAGGCGGCGGTCCAGGGCGTGTCCGCGCGCTCGACGCGCAGGTGGACGGGCTCACACTGGAAGCGCGCGGAGGCGTTGGTGGTGAACGCGCCGGGGGTGAGCCCGGACTCCGACCCGATCTGCGCGCCGTTGCAGACGCCGATCACGGGAACGCCGTCGGCGGCGGCCTCGCGGACTTCGGCCATGATCGGGGCACGGGCGGCCATCGCGCCGGCGCGGAGGTAGTCGCCGTAGGAGAACCCGCCGGGGAGGACGATCCCCTCGGTGTCGGCGGGGAGCCCGTCCTCGTGCCAGACGCGCTCGGCGTCGACGCCGACGTGTTCGAGCGCGCGGACCGCGTCGCGGTCGCAGTTCGAGCCGCCGAACTGGACGACGGCGACCGTCACGCCGACCACCTCGCGTGGGCGGCCGCGACGGCGACGGGGGCGGCTGTCGCGCCGGTGACGGTCGGCGTCGTCTCGACGACGCCGACCGTCATCGCTCCGCGACCGCGACTTCGTAGTCGTGGATCGTCGGATTCGCGAGCAGCCGCTCGGCCATCTCGTCGGCGCGGGCGGCCGCCTCGTCGGCGTCGGCGGCGTCGAGGTCGACCTCGAACCGGTCGGCCGACCGGAGGTCCGACAGCTCGAACCCGAGGCGTTCGAGGGCCTGCTTGGTCGTCTCGGCCTCCGGATCGAGAACGCCCCGCTTCAAGCGGACCGTCACCGTCGCGGTGTATGCCGTCATATCCGATAGTGCGGAGTCGTGTGTAAAAACCGTTTTGGAACGCCTTTTATATCCATATTCGTGGATATCACTCGGTCGATCGTGTCTGTGACAGGGCCGGCACGGAGCGAAAGGGGCAAACCCCTCCGCGTTCTCGTTGGGGTGTATGCAGCCGCTCGAACCGTCGGAGGTGATCGTCGCATGACCCGCGAACTGACCGAAATCACGGTCGTCGGAGGAGACAAGACCGGACTCATCGCGCGGGTTACCTCCCTGCTGTTCGAGCGGGGAATCAACATCGAGGACCTCGATCAGGCGGTCCGCGAGGGCGTCTTCCGGATGACGACCCGCGTGGACGCCTCGGAGATGGAGACTTCCCGGGGCGAGCTCCGGCGCGCGCTCGCCGAGCTCGGCCGCGAGCTCGACGTGGACATCCAGGTCCGGTTCCCGAGCGACCGCGACGCCCGCCGGATCGCGCTGTTGGTCACCAAGGAGACGCACGCGCCCGAGGCCCTCCTGGAGGCGGAGGCCGCGGGCGATCTGGCCGACGACGGCGAGGAGGCCGAGATCCCGGTCGTGGTCGGCAACCGCGGCGATCTCCGGTCGCTCGCGGAGCGCTACGACAAGCCCTTCTACGACGTGGGCGACGGCAACGGCAACACCGACGAGGAGCGCTTGCTCGATCTGTTGGCCGAGTACGACGTGGACCTGATCGCCTTGGCCCGCTACATGCGCATCCTCTCGCCGGAGGTCGTCTTCCGGTACGAGGGCCGGATCATCAACGTCCATCCCTCTCTCCTGCCGGCGTTCCCCGGCGCGGAGGCGTACCGACAGGCGAAGGACGCCGGGGTCCGCGTCGCGGGCGTCACCGCCCACTACGTGACCACCGACCTCGATCAGGGGCCGGTGATCGCCCAGCGCGCCTTCGACGTCCCCCCGGGCTCTGACGTCGCCGAGATCAAGCGCCGCGGGCAGCCCCTCGAAGCCGACGTGCTGCTCAACGCCGTCCGGCTCCACCTCGCAGACGCGATCGCGATCCACCGCGGCACGGTCCACGTGCGCGAGGACGCCACTGTCGACGCCCAACTGGGGCTGAGCGAGGCCGCGGTCGACGCGAACCCTGACGAGCCGGTCGACGGGGAGCCGCTGTCGAGCTCGCAGACGCCTACAGCCGAGAGCGACTGACCCGGTCGGAAGCGGCCGCCTTTTTAACCCCTCGCGAGACGTACCGTCACCTATGCAGTCGCGCGGAGCGTTCCGCCGGTTCGTCGGTGACGCCAGCGCCGCGGTGCGCAGCGACGAGCGGCTGGTGCTGCTCTTCTTACTGCTCCTGTCAGTGGCCGCGCTCGCCGTGTTCCTTCACTACTCCGTGTCTCTCCTCGACGGCCTCCCGGACGTGATCCCTCCGGAGCCGCCGTGACCGAGGAGTTCAGCGCTGTCGGGATTTCCCTCTTCGGACACCGTTTCGACTGACACGCTCGGTCGCTGAAGCGGGCTTCTCGATCGAGAGTGGGAGTGCGTGTCTCGGGTTGGCTGAGCGGTTATTTATAAGTGAATGAGTGGTGTCGCCGTCAGCCGTTTATACGTGATCGACGACCCCGCGGTGACGGCTTCCAAAGCCCCAGCCGCGAGGACGCCGCACGCTCGCTGCGCTCCTCAGTCGTTCGCTCCGCTCACTCTTTGCGGTGCTTGCGTCGCCTGCAGCGTCCTCGCGGCTGCCCCTTTGAGTCCCGCCCCGCACGGCACCGCACAGCACCTCACGCCTCCCCAGCCTCGTCGGTCGCCTACGGCGACCGACTCCCTCGCGCGGTGCTGTCGCCGGCGCGGAGCGCCGGCTGCCAGAGGGACCGAAGGTCCCTCCCTGCTCGGCCGCAAAGCGGCCGAGCAGGCACGCGCCACCGCACTCGTTATTTATAAATGATCGTCGCGGTAGTCGGTTTTATTTATAAAGGCTCCAGCAGCGCTAGGATCCTTGCGAATCGTCGATCGCCGCACGCACCCGGTCGTGGAACTCCCGAAGCGTCGCCGACTCGTCGCCGGCGAGCACCGCATCCGAGTCGACGAGCGTCGCGAGCCCGAACGCGAGCGGGGTCGGCGAATCGACTGTCCGATCGACGACCGCGAGGTCGCCGTCGGCGATTCGCGCTGCCACCTCTCGGATCCGGGGGGCGTCGAGCCGGTCGTCTAACAGCTCGCGGTACGTCTCCTCGATCACCGCGAAGTCGTCGAGCCCCGCCGCGAGCGAGAGCAGCGTCTCCGCGGACACCTGCTGTTCGGCCGCCGACTTCTCGTGTCCCTTGTACCGTTTGAGGATCATGAGCGAACGCGTCGCGTCGATCCGGAAGTAGCGCTGGAGGAGGTCGGTCCCTCGCAGCGCCGCCCGGAGGTCGTCGCGGACCGTCTCGGGGTCCAGCTCGCGGAGGACCCCCGCCACGTCGACCTTGCGGTTCAGCGGGAGCGCGAGGCTGAACCCCCGGTCGGCGACCGCGACCGTCGGCTCGGCGTCGGTGCGGGCCGCGCACTCGGCGGCGACCAGCCGCGAGAGCCCCTCGTTGAACCGTCGACCGTGCGTCGCGTGGACGTGGAACCGGCGCTTGTACGCGTCGCGGTCGAGCACCTCCTCGACGGCGAGCCGCGACGGGGTCGACACGCTCTCGGCGCCCGCGTACGCGACCTGCTCGTCGTACATGCGAGTGATCGCCCGCACCGAGTTGCCGTCGATCGGAAGCTCCCGCAGCCACGCGCGGACGGCGGGGGGACCGCCACGCTCCAGCCGGTCGAGCAGGTCGGCCTGAAACGCGAGCACCTCGGCCGCGAGATCGGCCGACAGCGGGAGCCGCTCGGCGTACCACGTGGGCACAGTCGGGCGCTCGCCGGTCCGGTCGACGTACACCTTCGAGCCGCGGCGGTAGCGGAACGCGAACCGCTCGCCGCCCAGCGCGAACACGTCACCGGGAGAGAGGGTGTCGAGGAATCCCTCGTCGAGCGTTCCGACCGCCTCGCCGTCGCGGGTGACCACGTCGCAGCCGAACGAGTCCGGGATCGTTCCGACGTTCGTCATGTAGATGACCCGTGCGAGCCGGCCGCGCTTCCCGACGAGCGTCTCGCCGACCGGATACTCTTCGTGGTGGTGTTCGCCCTCCGGCGGGTCGTTCGCGTCGCGCCACACCTTCGGGTAGACGTTCCGCTCCGCTAACCCCTCGTAGTCGCCGGTGAGGTACCGCATGAGGCGCTCGTACTCGCCGGTCCCGAACTCGCGGTACGGGTGCGCGCGCCGGAGGACCTCGCGTATCTCCCGGTCGGGACGGACCCGGTTGATCGCCATCCCGTAGACGTGTTGGGCGGCCACGTCGGCCGCGCCCTCGGGCAGTGACACGCCGTCGACGAACCCCTCCTCGGCGCGCGCGATCATCGCCGCGCACTCGACTAACTCGTCGCGGTCGAGCGCGAACACCCGGCCCTCGACGGTCTCGCCGGGGCTGTGGCCCGCTCGCCCGACGCGCTGGAGCAGCGCCGCGACCGACTTCGGCGACCCCACCTGCACGACCAGATCGAGATGGGGCATGTCGATGCCGAGTTCGAGGCTCGTCGAGGTGGTCACCACGTCGAGCGTGCCCGCCTTCAGCCCCGCTTCGATCCGGGTTCGCTGTCCCTCGCCGAGACTCCCGTGGTGACAGCCCGAGTCCGACTCGTCGTAGTCGAACCGCTCGCGAAGCTCTCGCAGGGTGCGCTCGGCGCCCGACCGCGAGTTCGCGAACACCAGCGTGTTCTCGTGGTCCGAGATCAGATTGTGGAGCGCGTCGTAAAAGCGGTCGGTGACGGCCGAGTCGTCCGTGTGGATGAGATCGACCGCCGGCGTCCGGAGTTGCAGATCGAAATCGCGACCGAACCGGGCGTCTACGATCTCGCAGTCGCGGGGGGCGAAGCCGTCCGGGTCGCCGACCTCGCCGGCGACGCGCTCGCGCCCGACGAGGAAGTCGGCGACCTCGTCGAGCGGCTCGACTGTCGCGGAACAGCCGATCCGGGTCGGAGAGCCGTCGGCGATCTCCGTCAGTCGCTCCAGCGAGGCCGAGAGATGTGTGCCGCGCTTGTTCCCGGCCAGCGCGTGGATCTCGTCGACGACGACGTACTCGACGGTGCGGAGCTTCTCCCTGAACCGCGGCGCGTTGAGCAGGATCGCCAGCGTCTCCGGCGTGGTGTTGAGCACGTGCGGCGTCTCCTCCAGCATCGCCTGTCGATCGGCCTTGCTCGTGTCGCCGTGGCGGATGGCCTGGCGGACGCCGGAGTCGGGGTCGGCGTCTTCGTCCCCCTCAGCACCGCCTCTCGCCGCCATCTCCGACGCGATCCCGTCGAGCGGCGCTTCGAGGTTCCGCTCGATGTCGTTCGCGAGCGACTTCAGCGGGGAGACGTACAGACAGTAGACCGAGTTCTCCAGCTCGTCGGCCCGATCGCGCGCGAAGAGGTCGTCGAGGACCGCGGTGAAGGCGGCGAGCGTCTTCCCGCTCCCCGTCGGCGCGGCGACGAGGCAGTTCTTCCCGTCGTCGACGCGGGGGATCGCCCCGCGCTGCGGTGGCGTGAACAGGCCGCCGTTCTCGTCGGCGTACGCCGCGAACTGCGAGACCCACCAGCGGCGGACCGGCGGCGAGAGCCGGTCGAGCACGTCGGCGTCGGGTATCGGCACCGTCTCCGCATCGAACTCGACGGCGGGCGCGTTCTCGCTCCCGAGCGCCTCGCGGAGGAGCGTTCGCGCGGACGGAGACGGTTCGGATCCGTCTCCGTGTCCGTCCGGGTCGCTGTCCGTGAGTTCGCTCACTGTCGGTCACTGGGCACGGCGCGGGAAAGTGGTTACGTCGGATTCGACGCGGAACACCTCGAATTCGCGCGAGTCGGCCCGTTTCACACGAACCGCCCCGTTTATCCGGGATCCGCCCGTGGCGCCGCACGTATGAGTGGAACCTCGGTGGCGGCAGAACGGGAGATCGACCGGAACCTCTTCGTCACCGTCTCGGGGCCGCCGGGCTGCGGCGCGACGACGCTGGTGGAGGGGATCGCGGCCTCGCTCGACTGCGGCTACGTCTCCGGCGGCGAGCTGTTCCGCGAGATCGCCGCCGAGCGCGACATGAGCCTCTCGCAGTTGATCGCGAAGGCCGGCGAGTCCGAGGAGATCGACCGTGCGCTCGACAAGCGGCTCCGTCGGATCGCTGAGAAGTGGGGGGCCGCGAACAAGGCGTTCGTCCTCGAATCGCGGCTCGCCGGCTGGATCGCCGGCAACCGCGCCGACATCCGGATCTGGCTCGACGCGCCCGACGAGGTGCGCGCCGACCGTACCCTCGACCGCGAAGAGATGACCTCGGAGATGCAGGTCCGCGAGGTGATCGAAGAGCAGCGCTACCAGTCGTACTACGGGATCGACCTGTCCGACCGCTCCATCTACGATCTGGCGATCAACACGGGTCGCTGGGACGCCGAGGCGACGCTGGATCTGGCGCTCACGGCGATCGAGGGGTACGACGTCGAGGCCGACGAGGGGGCGTTCGAGACGCCCGACTTCGAGATATAGTCGGTTTCGAGATCGAATCAGAGCAGCCGGCGGCCGCTCAGAACGTGATGATCTCGTAGTCGTCGTCGACGAGCGAGCGGATGCTCGGGTGCCCGTCGTACTCGTCGAGGGTGACCAGTCCGGCGTCGGCGACCGCCTCGTCGACGCCGAACGCGCCGGAACAGAAGTCACAGACTGCGGCGTCGTCGCGGACCGCCTGATACAGCTCGTGGTAGTCGCTCTCCTCGTCTTCCAGCTCCGGGATCCACTGGGTCCCAGCGCCGTCGAAGATGAGTTCGAGTTCGTCGTCGTCGTTCTCGGCGAACTCCTTTGCGGCCTCCAGTCCGTTCGCGAGGCGGCCGTAGTCGGCGTGCGATTCGTTGCCGGCGAGAATCACGATTGCTGCTTTTGCCATCGTGTTCATTTATAAAACAGTCATACAAAACCCGTCCGCGAGTGTGCGTTCTCGGCGTCGTTCCGACCGGAATTTACATAGTCGAACGCTCGATGGCCCGGCCGGCAAATTCGCCATCGGCCGCGGGCGTCCTCAGACCACGACGGAGCCGAACGGGCACGCCGGCGAGTCCGTCGTCCAGACGGTCCCTGCCTCGACGTCGACGAGAGAGACGCGGTCGTCGTCGTAGTGCGAGACGGCGAGCCGCCTCTCGCCCACCGGCGTCACGACCAGTCCGGGCGCCGACATCTCGAGGACCGCGCCGTCGAGCGACCGAAGTCGCGGGGCGCTCGCGTCAAGCACCCACCAGTCGCCGGCGACTTCGAAAATATCGACTGGCCGAGAGAACCCGTCGTGGACCGCGATCGACTCCAACTCTCGGTCGAAGTCGTGGACGACGCCGTCGCCGCGGCCGGGGACGAACACCCGGTCACCGGTCGCGACGAGGTCGTACGGGTCGGCGCCGATCGTGGCCTCGGCGCAGATCGACGCTCCGACGGCCGGAGGTCCTGAATCGTCCCCGGGATCGAAGGCGACGACGCGGGCGCCGCGCTGGTCGACCGCGTACCCGCGGCTCCCGTCCGGCGCGAGCGCGACGCCCTGCACCCTGGCGTCCGGGCCGGCGTCGATCGCGCCGACCCGCTCGCGGGTCCCGGTGTCGACGACGTCGACGACGCCGTCGCGGCGGCTCCCGGCGTAGAGCCGGTCGCCGTCCGGGGCGACCGCGAGCTCGTGCGGCTCCGCGCCGACGCCGACGCGGTCGACGAGCGTCAGGGACTCGGGGTTGACGACGGCGAGGGCGTCGCCGGCGGAACAGGAGACGTACAGCTCGCCGTTCGCGCCCGCGAAGTGCGACGGCCCCAACACGCCGGTCTCGACCCTCGTCACCTCACCGCTCGCGTCGACCGCGGTGACGGCCCGCTCGCCCATGGTCGCGACGACGGTCCGCCCGCGACACGTCGTCGCGTGGACTGGATGGCTCCCGACCGGGACCTCACCGAGCCGGTCCCCCGTTTCGAGCGCGAACAACACCAAGAGGTCGTCCCCCTCGCAGGGGACCGCGAGGACCCGGTCGGCCGGCGTGTTGTTCTGCCCATCTCCCCCGGTCATCCCGTACAGGAGAAGTCGCCGCCGTCGTCATCGCCGCCGACGCTCCCCTCCGTCTCGACCACGACGTTGGTCGCCGTCTCGACGGGATACCGCCCGCGGTCGCCCTCGACGTTCGCCCACTCGCCGAAGCCGCCGTCATACAGTCGCACGTCCTCGAAGCCGATCGCCGTCAGCGTCAGCCACGTCGAGGTCGGGTCCACGTTGTCGTCGCCGTAGACGACGACGGGCTCGTCCCGATCAAGTTCGGCCTCGACCTCGTACAGCCGGACGAGCCGGCCCGGATCGGTCATCCGCCGGCCCGCGACGTTGCCGACCCAGTGCACGTCGACCGCGCCCGGGAGGTGACCGTGCCGATCGTGGTCGTCGTTGAGGGCGTCAGAACCCACAGTGGCGAGGTACGCATCGGGCACGCGCACGTCGACGAGCCCCGGGCCATCCTCGTTGAACGTTCCGACTCGGTCGGCGAGCCACTCGCGGTCGACCCACGCCGACGCCGCGGGGTCCGGATCGTAGTCGACCGGCGAGACGCTGTCTCGTGACCCCGTCCCGAGGCGACCGTTCCAGGCGGAGAGCCCGCCGTTGAGGACCCGAATCGACCCCTCGTGTCCGACCGCGGCGAGCGCGAACGCGACGCGGGTGACGCGGGACCCCACGCTCGCGCCGTACGCGAGCACGTCGTCGTCTGGAGCCACGCCGATCTCACCGAACGCGGCCGCGATCGCGTCAGTATCGGGCATGTCTCCCTCCCCGACACCGTCGGTCGACTCGCGGGCCGTGATCGCGTCGAACGGCACGCGCCGGGCGCGGTAGATACGCTCCTCGCGAAACTGCTCCGGGTCGTGGGCGTCGAGCACGACAGCGCCTTCGCGGTTGTCGGCGAGCCAGCTCGGCCCGACGAAGTGTGCCACGTTCCCCGACACCTCGCTTTGCACCGCCACGTCTGCGGGGGTCGAGACGCTGAGACAGCCGGCCGTACTCGCCGCGCCCGCGACGGTCGCGCCAGCCGCCGCACGCAACAGGCCGCGCCGGGTCGCGTTCCCCTCGTCGTCCGGAGAGCTCGGGTCCGAGCCCCCGATCGGGGGGCCCGAGGCCGCGTCGCTCGTCTCGCGGCCGCAATCGTCGCTCATACTCGGACGACGCCGCTCGCGGCTAAAGGCCACCCGGACGCCCCGTTCGTTGCCCCGTGTGCCGCGTAGCGGCGAGTGTTGCGTCTTCCTCCGACCCGAGGGGGCCGTTACCGTCTCCAGCGACGCTTTACGTACGGGCGGGGTGTGTTTCGGTAATGTTGCTGTCGCCCGTCGCCTACGTTGGCGTCTCCATCGCGGTCGGGTTGTCCTTCGGAGTTCTGCTTCAGAAGGCGCGGTTCTGTTTCGTCAGCGCCTTCCGCGACTTCGTCGCGTTCAAAGACACCCGCGTGCTGAAGGGGCTGCTCGTCGGGATCGCGGTGATGACCGTGTTCTGGAGCGTGCAAGCGACGTTCGGCTACTTCCGCGGCTTCTGGACGCCCGCGTGGGGGCTCGGATCGCTGTTCGGTGGGTTCGTCTTCGGGCTCGGGATGACCCTCGCCGGCGGCTGTGCGTCCGGCACCCTCTACCGCGCGGGACAGGGATACCTCCAGTTCTGGCTCGTCCTCCTGTTCATGTTCGTCGGCTACGTCCTCTTCGCGTTCGCGTTCCCCGTCGCCGAGACCTACTACTTCGCGACGCTGAACCCGTTCGAGGGGCAGACGCTGTACCTCTCGCTGCCGTTCTCGCCGGCCGTCACCGGGGTCGGCGCCGTCGCGCTCGGCACGCTCGCGTACGCGTTGGTGAAGGGCCGCAGTCAGCTTCCCGACGACCCCTCCGGCGGGACGGGAGTCGGGACCGACACCCGCGCGCAGGCGGCTATCGGCGCCTCTCGGACGCTCTCAGCCGTCGCGGTCGGACTGCGCGGTATCGCCGACGGCACCGTCGAATACGTCCGCGGGTTCCTCGACGACGACCGGCCGGTGACGGTCCGGCTCCGCGACTCGTGGGACGCGCGGACCGCGGGCGTGGCGATGGCGCTCGTTGCGAGCCTCTGGTTCTACGTGCACGGCCACTGGGCGATCACCGGTAGCGAGGCGCGCTGGGCCGGCTACCTGCTGTCGGGGGCCGGATTCGACGTGGCGAGCATCGACTACTGGGGGTCGATCCTGTTCCGCGACGGCAACATCTCGCTGACCATCGACATGGTGATGATCGCGTCGCTGATCGTCGGCTCGTTCGTCGCCGCGTACGCCTCCGGCGACTTCCGGATCCGGAAGCCGAAGCTGAATCGCGTGCCCAACTACGCGATCGGCGGGCTGCTAATGGGCGTCGGATCGCGGCTCGCCGCCGGCTGCAACATCGCGAACCTCTTCTCCGGCGTCGCGCTGCTGTCGGTCCACTCCTTCCTGGCCGGCGCGGGGATCATCCTCGGCGTCTACGTGATGACGCACTACATGTACCGCGAGGTCGGCTGCGCGATTTAGGGAGAATCAGCGAGTAGATTCGGATTCGCGGATCGATACGGCGACGAGACTGTTTCTAGAGCTGTGTAATTCTGCACCTCGTAAGCCACTCATTTATAAATCGCAGTTACTAACGCGGCGAACGCCTCCAAAGCCCCAGCCGCGACGACTCGCGCGACTCGCTGCGCTCCTCGTCACTCGCTACGCTCGTTCCTGCGGTGCTTGCGTCGTCGAGCTTCGCCCTCGCGACTGCCCCTTTGAGTCCCACCCCGCAACCGCACAACACCGCAGCCTCACGCCTCCCCAGCCTCGTCGCTGGCGGCGGCAGCCGCCAGCGACTCCCTCGCACGCGCTCCTCGCGCCCTTATCAGGGCGCTCGGAGGCGCGCGCCACCGCACCGACGTATCACTACTTAACCAGCGCTGGCGCTGGCCGCGAAGCTACTCAGAGACGGGAAAACCGCGAAAAGGCCGTCCGCCGCTCAGGCGTCCGCCGGCGCGCCCGTCTCCAGTTCGAAGTCCCACTCTTCGTAGCCGCCGGCCATGCTGGCGACGAGCACGTCCTCCTCGACGCCCTCGTAGCTGCTGATCAACATCGCGGCCTGCTTCGACGACTGGCCGACCGGACACGCGCAGACCACGTCGGTGTCGTCCCAGTCGATGTCGGGGACCTGGGAGGGGAGATCGCCCAGCGGGACGTTGACCGCGCCGGGAATGTGTCCCTGCTCGTACTCCGCCGGCGGTCGCGTGTCGATGACGCGAACGTCGCCTGCCTGGACTCGCTCGTTGACTTCGTCGGGGGTGAGTTCTTCGACCATGATTACTCCTTCCGCAGGAAGATGCGGTAGCGACCGTCGCCCGACTTCCACACCTTCGCGGTCGCGTCGTCGCCGACCGCCTTGGGGACGTTCTCGGTGCTCGGGACGTGGTCGGTCTTCTGGACGAGCACGTCACCGTCGTCGAGCCCCGCGATGCCCTTCTTCGCCTCGACCTGCGGGTACGGGCACACCTCGCCGGTCATGTCCTGTACCTCGGTCGCGTCTGCCAAGAGCGCTTCGGCGGTCTCGTCGTCGAGCTCGTCGGGCATCTCGACGACGTCGTCCCACGATGGTTGACTCATGGACACGGGTACGCCCGTGACGGGGTAACGGCTTTCGTGACCGGCAGACATCTCCCGTATCTCTGACGGAGATCGTCGCGCACGGCCGCGGTAGCCACCGAGAACGCCGTTTCCGTCGGACTCTTATCGGACAGCGATCTACGGGGCGCATGAGCGAGTACGCCGTCGACGAATCGACGATCTTCGAAACGCCCCTCGTGGCGCTCGATCTCGACATCGAGTCGGACGCGGACGTGTACGCGAAAGCCGAGTGGTTCAACCTCTACGACGCCCCGCACGGCGGGGGGTCGGTCAAATCGCGGATCGCGAAGGGAATGTTGGACGGCGCCGAGGCGCGCGGCGCCCTCGATCCCGGCGTCACCGTGATCGAGCCGACCTCCGGCAACACGGGCAGCGAGATCGCGCGGCTCGCGAACGCTCGCGGGTACGACGTGGAGATCGTCATGCCGGACAACGCCGCGGGCGGGAAGGTCGACGCCGCCCGCGACGCCGGCGCGGAGATCCACTTCGTCGACGCCAACCGCGGCTACGACGCCGTCATCGAGCGCTGCGAGGAGATCATCGCCGACGACCCCGAGGCGTACTTCCGGCCGAACCAGTACGAGAACCCCGACAACCCCGGTACCCACGAGCGCACGACCGCTCGGGAGATCTACGAGGCGACGGGCGGTGAGGTGACCCACTTCGTCGCCGGCGTCGGCACCGGGGGAACGATCACCGGAACCGGTCGCGGGCTGACCGACCTGACCGACGGCGCGGTCGAGATCGTCGGCTTCGAACCGGACGAGCAGCTCCACGCCATCGACGGCCTGAAATACCTCAAATCGGGCGACCACTACCGCCCCGACACGTACGACGAGTCGGTCCTCGATCGGACGGAGTACGTCACGACCTCGGACGCGTACGACCGCGCTCGGGCCCTCCGCGAACGCTACCTGAACCGCGAGATCGAGATCGCGGAGCCCGGCCAACACGACGAGGCGACGATCCGGGAGTACCTCCGGGTCGACGATCAGTTCGTCGTGGGCACGTCCGCGGGCGGGGGCGCAGCGGCGGTCGCGGGACTCGACGAGGCCGGCGCCCTCGCGGACGACGACGTGGTCGTGTTCATGCTGTGCGACCGCGGCGACAAGTACGCGGACATTCCGCTCTGGGAGGAGTACTTGTAAGCGGCAGCGCGCTGAATCGGCGGAAAACGGAAACTGATCGGCCGGTTACCGACCGCCGCTGGCCGCCGGAATGACTCGGACCTGCGCGTCGTCGGGCACTTCCGCATCGAGGCTCTCGACCGGCGTTCCCTCGACGTACACGTTGATGAACTCCTTGATCTCCCCGTCTTCGATCACGCTGTCTCTGAGTTCTGAGCCGTGTTCGTCCGCGTGATTCTCGAACAGCTCGCGGACCGTCTCGCCGGCGACGTCGACCTCGGAGGTCGAGGATCCCCCGACCAGCACGGCCGGCAGTTTGATCGTTGCCATACGCCCGATTCGCCATCCATCTCAAAAAGGAACCCGCCGACGGCAAGCTCCACCCCCGTCTAATACGCGTTCTGAGAGGCGATGAACGGAT
>Ga0208138_100602_pt1 | contig 13774 bp, 16 predicted proteins | sample AntRauMetaRauer3_FD_184786 | JGI IMG/M metagenome (GOLD analysis project Ga0208138, IMG submission 184786) | Saline lake microbial communities from Rauer Lake, Antarctica, in enrichment culture - Antartic Rauer Lake 3 Metagenome Rauer3 (SPAdes)... ...
TGACTTAATAGTTCGGAATAGCGTTGAATATCCGTCCATAGCGTCGTTGGCGAATCGTTTGGGGTTGTCGGATTCACTCCCGCCGTAAACGGCGGGATTCTCTCCTCGGGGAAAGATAGACACAGCAATCGACGAAGGGTGGGCGCGTCTCGCGGAGTCATTAGAATACTCATATGGATTGGTCTCGAGGACGATGGACGGCGTGCAGCGGTATATCGCGAACGCGGATGACCGGCCAGCTGACGAGGTCGAACGGGCGGATCCAGCACTCGCTGGGGTGGCCGCCCACGCGTTCGTCGAGGGGACCGCAGATCACGCCTACATTTACACGACGGACACGCTGGCTGGAGAGGGGGCCGAATCGGTCTTCGCCAGTGAGGGCTACGGCGATTCAATCACGTACGTGAACGGCTTCCGCTTCGTCGACGACCTACTCGAGTAGTCCGTTTCTCGGCTACGCTCTGTGACGTTCCATCGCGATCACGTCTCGCTGTCGACAGTGAACGGTCGTGTCGAGTGCGACTATGCGATTCCCGATGACCCCGAGGGGACACCGATTGGTGAGTACCTCCTGAACGGGGACTACGAGTTCAGTATGTCCACGTTGCAGTACGACCACGCCACAGCATCGTTCTACCTCCACGCGAAAATGCGCCGCATCGAGAACGACGACACGTCCACAACTAATTCGTCCAACACCAAGCACAGAACAGTCCTTGGTGTTGGCCTGAACGTGGACGGCTCGCTCGCCGTGACTTCTACTGGCGCGTTTATCGGGAACGCCGACGAGATGAATCATCGACGCCGCGAGTTCGAGAAGACTCGTGGATCGATGCAACAGGCAGGCACGCGGTCGGCACATCTGTCGATTCAGTCGATGAACGACCGCGAACACCGCTGGATGCAGGACGAACTCCATCGAGCGCGGGTGGACGCTCGTATTCGCAGGCGGCGAGTCGGTGCTCGTCGACACGCTCGAAAGAGGCCCGATCTCGTGGATCGACCGATTCTACTTCGCGGGCTACACCATGTTCACGTTGGGGAACGGCGACTTCGCACCGAAACAGGGTGTCTGGCGGATCCTGACGACGGTAACTGCCGCCAGCGGGATGCTCTTTATCACGCTGAGCGTGACCTACGTTCTCTCCGTTCTCGACGCCGTCACCCAGAAACGCTCGTTCGCCAGCGACGTGAGCGGGCTCGGCTCGAACGGGACCGAGATCGTTCGGACGAGCTAGAACGGCGACGAATTCGAGGGGCTCGACGTGACTTTCGACACGATTTCGACGGAACTCAACACTCTCACGTCGAATCACAAGTCGTATCCGGTCCTCCACTACTTCTACAGTTCCTCACGGGCACAGGCTCCGGCAGCTCAGCTTCCGGTACCCGACGAGGCGCTGGTGCTCCTGCGATTCGGTGTCGCAAAACGCAGTCGGCCGCCGGAGCTGATTCTCCAAGCGACGTCCGCCAGTATCGAGAACTACGTCGAAACACTCGATAGCTCGTTCATCACGCCCGCTGCCCGGACGCCACCGCTGCCGGATTTCGACCGTCTGGCGGACGCCGATATCCCCACCGTTTCTGCCGAGGAGTTCCACGAATCCGTCGCGGCACGCGAAACCCACCGACGGACGTTGCTCGGCCTCGTCGAATCCGACGTTCGGGAATGGCCGTCTTCTGAGCGATGACACCCCTTTCGGCGGTCCACACATCCATCACGCTGGACCCCGTAGTAAGGCACAGACGGACGTATGGACGACCACGAACACCCTTCGGACCCGTCCTCGACTGACGACCGAGACGTCCACGAGGACGACGAGGAACCCCGAGTAGAGCAGTCGATGCTCGAAGAGCAAGCCGGGGACACGGACGCGACCGAACGGGAATCCCACGAGAAGGCCGGACACGCCACCGGTCACGATTCAGGCCACGAACGGAGTGGCCACGAGCACGACGACCCCGATGCCGACGACCACGAGCACAACAACCACGGCGGGATGCACGAAGGTCACGAGCAGCTGTTCCGCAGGCGCTTTTTCCTCTCGACGCTCCTCTCCATCCCGGTCCTTCTCTACAGCGAGACGCTACAGGAGTGGCTGGGCTTCTCGGTGCCAGCGTTCCCCGGGAGCGAGTGGATCAATCCCGTCTTCGCGGTGGTCGTCTTCGCCTACGGGGGCGTGCCGTTCCTGAAGATGGCCGCACCGGAGGTCAGGGATCGCTCGCCGGGCATGATGACGCTCATCTCGATGGCGATCACCGTCGCGTTCGTCTACAGCCTCGCGAGCGTCGTCTTCCCGACCCAATCAGCGTTCTTCTGGGAGCTCGTGACCCTGATCGACATCATGCTGCTGGGCCACTGGATCGAGATGCGGTCGGTCAGGCGGGCCTCCAGCGCGCTCGACGAACTGGCGAAGCTCATGCCCGACACCGCCGAACGAATCACCGACTCCGGCGACACCGAGGAAATCCCCGTGAACGAACTCGAGGACGGCGATCTCGTGCTCGTCCGCCCGGGCGCGAGCGTCCCGGCAGACGGCGTGGTCGAAGAAGGCGACTCGGACGTGAACGAGGCGATGATCACCGGCGAGTCCCGGCCCGTCTCGAAGGAGCCGGGCGACGAGGTCATCGGCGGCACCGTCAACGGCGACGGGAGCCTCCGCGTTCGAATCGACGCGACCGGCGAGGAGACCACGCTGGCGGGCATCATGCGGCTCGTCGAGCAGGCCCAGCAGAGCACGTCAAAGACCCAGATACTCGCCGACCGCGCGGCTGGCTGGCTCTTCTACGTCGCGCTCGCCGCGGCCGTCGTGACCGGCGTCGCGTGGACGCTCGCGGTCCAGTTCGACGCCACCGTCATCGAGCGAGTCGTCACCGTCCTCGTCATCGCGTGCCCGCACGCGCTCGGACTCGCGATTCCGCTCGTCGTCGCGATCAACACCTCCCTGGCCGCGAAGAACGGGATGCTCGTCCGCGACCGGGTCGCGATGGAGCGAGCGCGGGACCTCGACACCATCGTGTTCGACAAGACGGGCACGCTCACCGAAGGCGAACACGGCGTCGTCGGCGTCGAGACGACCGACGAGATCACCGAGGACGAGGCGTTCGAACTCGCCGCCGCGGTCGAAGGCGACTCCGAGCACATGATCGCACGAGCGATTCGAACCGCGGCGGACGAACGCGGGGTCAGCCCCCGGGAAGCGACGAACTTCGAGGCGCTCAAGGGTCGCGGCGTTCGGGCGACGGTTGACGGCGAGACCGTCCACGTCGGCGGGCCAAACCTCCTCGAACAGCTCGATAGTGACGTCCCTGAAGATCTCCAGCGATTCGCCGAGCAGGCTGGCGAGAACGCTCGGACGGTCGTCTACCTTCTCAGAGAAGGGGATCCTGTCGCCGCGTTCGCCATGGCGGACGTCATTCGAGAGGAGAGCTACCGGGTCGTCGACGCGCTCCACGACCTCGACGTCGAGGTGGCGATGCTGACGGGCGACTCCGCGGACGTGGCCCACGCGGTCGCCGACGACCTCGGCATCGACACCGTGTTCGCCGAGGTCCTCCCGGAGGACAAAGACGAGAAGATAATCGAACTTCAAGACCAAGGGAAGCTCGTGGGCATGGTCGGCGACGGCGTCAACGACGCGCCCGCGCTGACGCGAGCGGACGTCGGCATCGCCATCGGGAGCGGGTCGGACGTCGCCGTCCAGTCGGCGGACATCATCCTCGTCCAGAACAACCCGATGGACGTCGTTCGACTCGTCAAACTGAGCCGAGCGAGCTACCGGAAGATGCGCGAGAACCTCGTCTGGGCGGCTGGCTACAACGTCTTCGCCATCCCGCTGGCCGCAGGCGTCCTCGCGCCGTGGGGCATCCTGCTGTCGCCGGCCGTCGGAGCCCTCCTGATGTCGTTGAGCACGGTTATCGTCGCCATCAACGCGCAGTTCCTCCGACGAGCGGACCTTGACGTTCCGGGCCTCCCCGAGGTGTCGTCGCCGGCTGATGCGCGCCCGACGGATTGACTTCGGTAGTGAGTGGGTAGCTGAGCGGCGAGTGCGCAGCCCCACTCCAAATCTTTCACTCACCATAATCTGCGAAGGCTACTTCCAAAATATCCGAATCCTGGCCCTCTATCTGAGGCGGTATCTTAAGGGAAAGTGCATTGAACTACCAACACGAATGTTAGCGTGAAAACGAGCCCGGACACCAACTCCGGGTACAAGTCAGCCAGAGCTGTCGAGAACCACGAATCCGAACAGGAGGCCCAGAAAGCGATGATGAGTAATCCAGCAACGGATCGAATCTCCGGCTCCGACGCTCGCTCCGGCTGGGTGGACGCGTACACGACCTACGGACTGTACGGGCTCGCTCTCGGAACGATACTCTGTCTCGTCGCGTTGGTCACGAACCCCGTGCCCGACCCGTCGTTCCCGTGGGCCAGTCTCCCGGCGTCACTTCGACTTCCGATTCGCCAGCCTCGTATCGAACACTGGCCGGTCACGTACACCCTCGGAATCTGGCTGTGGATCCTCTTCTTCCCGGCGCTGTTCTTCGGCGGCTACCGACGGTTCGGGTCGGAACGGCGGTCGGACGCGACGCTGTGGCTCGTCGTCCTTCCGGTCCTCGCGATGTTCGGCTGGACGACCTACTGTCGGTTCTTCTGGCCGAAACTGTCACCCCCGACGTGGAACGCACCCTCGTACACGTTCGCGTGCTGGCTCTATTGCTCGTCCTACGAGGTCATCTGGAGTAATACTGCGTACGTCATCGCAGCCTTCGGCGGAATCGTCGCGTTGCTCGCGATTCGCCGGAAACACGGCCTCAGATACGGACTCCTCGCCTTCGGTGTTCTGTCGCTTCCACTCGGCCTGCCCGTGCTCTACGAGGGATACAGACGACAGCGGTCCGCGACGGACTGACGCGAGAGTTCGTGGCGGCTACTTCCATCCTCGCAATCGCTCGCGTCGCGGAGTTCTTCGAGCACCGGATCCGGAACACGGTCTGCAGCGTGACGGACAACTCGGTCTGGGAGATACCCGACGCCTCCCACCACCGCAACCACGAACAGCCAGACCTCGCTAGTTTCGAACATAATCCTTAGGTGTCGGGTCTCATTTGATACGATAATGGGAACGTCTCACAAACCGGTGGGCGGCGATCGAGACGGGACGACCCAACTCACCCTCGAAATCTGGCACCCGGACTGCTGGACGCTACAGACGACCGCGGCAGTCGACGCGGGGTTGATCGCCCACAGCGTCCACGAGGTCGACGACCTGATCAACGCTCGGCTCACGGCGTACGCCGACACGCACGACGAAATCGACGCGCTCGTCGCGGCTATCGCCGAGTCCGAACTGACCCGGCGCGTCGAGCGCATCCACCACTACTTCAACCCGAATCTCCGGACCGACGCCGCGGGAAACGTCACCGAGGAACTGCTCGTCAGGTACGACTCGGCCAACAGCATCCACGACGCGTTCCTCTCCCGGGAGTTCATCCCGGACGAGGAGATCCGCATCTCCGACGGCTACGAGTACTGGACCGTGGTCGTCACGGCATCCCGTCAGACCGTCCAGCGTCGCCTCGACGAGATCCGAGACGAAATGGACGCCGAGATCACCGTCCAGGGGATGAAGTCCCCCGAGACGACCGCGAGCGCGTCAGGGACCGGGGACCGACTCTCCGAGCGCCAGCGGGAAGTCTTCGAACTCGCCCGGCGCGAGGGTTACTACTCGTGGCCCCGGGAGACGTCGGCCACGGAGCTCGCCGAGGAACTGGACGTCACGAAACCCACCGTCCTCGAACACCTCCGGAAGGCCGAGGCCAAACTCCTCAACCCGTAGAACTGACCTCCTCGACCCGTAGAACTGACCCCCTCGACCGACTCCGAACCCGCGAATCTCCGATTCTCCCCGAGCGGCCCCTTCCATGATAGGTCGTAGCTATATGCTATTTCGTTGGTATTCATCTCGTAGTATGTCAACGAGTGACAGGAGCGTGGACGGTGGACTGTTCGAGCGACTCACGCGGGGCCCGTTCGGCACGATCGTCCTGCCGGCGATCATCCTGCAGTCGGTCCTCATCGGCGGCGGCTACGCGACCGGCCGGGAGATCGTCGCCTACGGCGCGAAGTACGGCTCGGCGGGCTGGCTCGCCGTCGTCGGCATCTGGATCGGGTTCACCGTGATGGCCGTGCTCACGTTCGAACTCGCCCGGACGTTCGGCGTGTACGACTACAAGAACTTCATCCAACAGCTCATCGGCCGGTTGTGGCCGGCGTTCGACCTGCTGTTCGTCGTGATGGCGGTGCTCGTCATCGCAATCATGGCGTCGGCCGCGGGCAACATCATGGAGCAGACCATGGGCGTCCCCTACCTCGCGGGTGTCGGCGCGGTCATCGCCGTGGTCGGCGTGCTCAGCTACGCGGGCGAGACGCTCATCGAGCGGTTCAAGACCGCGGGCACGACCTTCCTCTACCTCGCGTACATCACATTCGGCGTGCTCGTGCTCTCCCAGACGTGGGGCGACGTCAGCGCGGTGTTCGCCAACGGGAACACCTCGTACGTCGACAACGCCGGCTTCGCGGCCGTGCTCAAGTCCGGCATCCTCTACGTGGGGTACAACCTCGTCGTCTTCCCCGCGGTGTTCTTCGCGCTGGACCGCCAGACGAGTCGCCGAGAATCGGTCGTGTCCGGCCTGCTCGCCGGGACGCTCATGACCCTACCGTTCGCGCTGACGTACGTTACGTTCATGGGCTTTTACCCGTCCGAGGAGGTCATGGGCGCGTCCGTGCCGTGGCTCCCCGTGCTCGAAAGCGTCGGGAGTCCCGCGCTCATCGGGTTCTACGGGCTCGTCATGGGGTGGACGCTCATCGAGACGAGCGTCGGGCTGATCCACGCGCTCGTCGACCGCCTCGACGAGAACATCGAGGACATCGGCGTCGGCCCCCTCGACGGCCAGACCGGGCTCTCGAAGCTCCAGAGCGGCCTGCTGGCGGTCGGCGTGCTCGTCGGCGCGCTGATCCTCTCGCGCGTGGGCATCATCGCGCTGGTCGCGCAGGGGTACACGATGATGGCGTACTTCTTCATCGCGCTGTTCGCCATCCCCCTGCTGACGGTGGGCGTCCTCCGCATCCGGAACCCCGACTGGGGCTCGAGCTTCTTCGGGAGCGAGGACGTCCCGACTGCGACGCCGCGGTCCGACGACTGAACCCGGAACCGTTCTTCTGGGACGCCACCTCGGAGTACTTCCGTTCGGAAGCGTCCCTTCTATGGAAGGTGGGTGAGTTTTGGACGCGGTGTTCGAACGAAGTACACGATGAACCTTCGAGAGCACTTCGACGTGCCAGTCCCGACCATCGTCCTCGCGGAGGGCGAGTTCGGCGAGACGGGCGGAAAGACGGCGAACGGCGTCGTCATGCACAGCGAGGTGTTCGACGCCCGCGCCGTCGTCGACACCGAAACCGCTGGCCGGACCCCGGCCGACGTGCTGGGCAAGCCCGACGCCCCCGAGATTCCCATCGTCGAATCGGTCGAGGCGGCGCTCGACGAGGCACCGGACGCCGAGGCGCTGGTCATCGGCGTCGCGCCCGCCGGCGGCGACCTCCCTGAGGCGTGGGTGTCGGACATCGAGGACGCGATCCGCGCGGACTGTGACGTCGTCTCGGGCCTCCACGTCTTCCTCTCCGAGGAGTCCCGCTGGACCGACCTCGCGGACGAGCACGGCGTGCGGCTGTTCGACGTGCGCAAGCCACCTGAAGGCGACGAGTTGCGCGTCGGCGACGGGTCGGTCGACGACGTCGACGCCGACGTGGTGCTCACGCTCGGGACCGACTGCGCCGTCGGCAAGCGCACCACCACGTTCGAGCTCTACCGCGCCGCGCACGAGGCGGGGCTGGACGCCGGTTGGGTCGCCACCGGCCAGACCGGCATCATGGTCGGCGCGCACGAGGGCGTCGTCATCGACCGCGTCCCCGCGGACTTCACCGCGGGCGTCGTCGAGGACATGGTGACCGCGGTCGGAACCGACCACGACCTCGTCTTCGTGGAGGGCCAAGCGTCGCTGACCCACCGCGCGTACTCGGGCGTGACCCTCTCGATCCTCCACGGGTCGTGGCCGGACGCGGTCGTCCTCGCCGACGACCCCGACCGCACCGGACGCACCCACTTCGAGTCGTTCCGGGTCGACGGCGTCGAGAAGGAGACCCGACTCGTCGAGGACCTCTCGGACGCAACCGTCGTCGCACTCTCGACGTGGGGTGACGCCGCGGTAGAGCGCGAGCGCCACGGCCTCCCCGCGGCGAACGTCTACGACGAGAACGGACCCGCACAACTCCTCGACGCCGTCCGAGCGGGCCTCGCAAACGACGAACCGACGACCGACGGCGGGAGCGTGACGGGCGAATGAGCGAGATCGCGTCGCTGTCGGTCCGAGCGCTCGATCTCCCGCTCGACGAGCCGTTCGAGATCTCGCTGGGCACCCAGCGCGAGGCGACGAACCTCCTCGTGACGGTCGAGACCGAAGCGGGCGCGACGGGGTACGGCGAGGGCTCGCCGATTCCGCCGGTGACGGGCGAGACACAGGCCGCAGCAATCGAGACGGCGCGGGCCGCTGCCGACCTCGTGGAAGGCCGCGACGTCGCCGACTACCGAGCGCTCGTCGACGACGTCCGCTCGGCGTTCCCCGGGATGGTCTCGGCCCTCTTCGCCGTCGAGACGGCGATCCTCGACGCGTACTGCAGGGAACGCGACCTGCCGCTCTCGGAACTGTTCGGCGGTCCGCCCAAATCGGTCGAGACGGACCTCACGATTCCCATCCTCGACCCCGACAGCGCCGGCGACCGGGCGGCCAGCGCAGCCGCGGCGGGATTCGAGCACCTCAAGATCAAGACCGGCGTCGACCCGACGGACGACGCGGACCGCGTCGCGGCCGTGGCGGACGCGGCTCCCGACGCCGCGCTGAAGGTCGACGCCAACCAGGGATGGACGCCCAAGGAGACCGCCAGATTCGCCGACGAGGTGCGCGCTCGCGGCATCGACCTCGAACTCATCGAACAGCCGGTCCCCGCGGCCGACGTCGCGGGACTCGCGAGCGCCCGCGAGCGCGTCGACGTTCCCGTCGCGGCCGACGAGGCCGTGTTCACGCCAGCGGACGCGATCCGAATCGTCCGCGAGAACGCCGCGGACGTGCTCAACGTGAAGCTCGGGAAGTCCGGACCGCTCGCGGTCGCCGACATAGCTGCCATCGCGCGGGGCGCGAACCTCGACCTGATGGTCGGCTGCATGCTCGAAAGCGCGGTCGGCATCCACACCAGCGCCCACGTCGTCGCGGGGACGGGCGCGTTCTCGTACGTCGACCTCGACGGGAATCGACTGCTCGCCGAGGACGTCGTCGAAACCAATGGCGGCCCGATTCACGAAATTTCGGGTCCGGGCCACGGCGTGACGCCGGAGAAATAACCCGGGTTGCCGCCGCGATTCGCTGTTCGTGAGTTGAGAACATCTACTCGTTCCATCGACGCCGAGCCGTCTCCCTTGGCCACTTAGTGCTTCGATGACTCTCCGTCGATTCTGTCGCGAAACGTCGAAAGCCGGTCCGGCAACGCCTGAAGACAGACACTCAGAATCCATCGGGGCGAAGCGTCCTCGAACGTCACTCCGTACCGCTCGGTACGCCCAGACGGATACTCCTCTTGGAAGTGGGCGACACCGAGGTCGTCGAAGTGACCGTCCTGGTGCCAACCGCAACTCAGAGTGTACTCCTCCGGAAGCGTCGGGTCAGTCACGTCACCTGCAGACTCCATCTCGGAGTCCGGTGTCTCGTACCACTGTATCGAAAAGTGGTCCTTACTCCCCGACCGGGGTGACCACCACACTTCGAGTGTGGCGACTGAGGCAGGATACGCTTCGCCGAGAAACTCGTTGGGAGTGATCGAAGCGACGACCGTGTCGGGCGTGATTCGACTCGGATCGAATCGCGTGTACTCCACGCCCGGCTCCATCTTCAAGCGGTCGTTGAGCTGATAGAGGATCTGTTTTCGCGTCCGTGGGCTTCCACCGTCGAACGCGACGACTGACTCGTCGTCCCTCATCGCTATTCGTTCGCCCCGGCGTTCGCCTTCGCTGGCGTGTGGTCTGCCGTGAACTGGCGGAGGTCGTCGTACAACCGAATCGCGTGGCGAACGAGCGTCCGCATCTCGACGTTGTACTCCCATTTATCGATAACTTGCTCGCGCTCGCGGCGCTCCTCGGGGTCTAGGGATTCGTCGAGCGTCGTCCGGAGTTCGTCGACGTCCGCGACACCGTGTTCGGCTTGCCACGCTTCGATTCGTTCGCTGATGGCGTTCAGTTCGCCCGTCAACTCGTCTTTCGTGTGACTGTCGACGAGCTCACTTATCTCGCCGAAGAACTGCTGGCGAGGATTCGGATAATAAAGCGTCGTTTGGTCCTGCTCGGTCGTCCGGAGCTGTGAGTCCGCTACGAGCTTCGTGAGGTACTTGCGCGCTGTCTTGTAGTTGACCGCCGCTTCGTCGGCCACCCACGACGCGCTCCGAGGCTGGGTGAGCATCTCTGCGACAGCACGGATCCGGTCCTCGCTGTCCATCCCGTCGTCCCACACGGAAGTCGTCTCGTTCGTCATTAAGAACACGTACTTGCGCCATCATCGTAAATATTTGGTTGCGCTTGGGAATATATCCCCTCAATGCATGCCTCCCGGAAGAGAACTGAGAGGGGAACGAGCACGCTGGTAATCCACGCACTTAGCTGAATGCAGGCGCTAAGCTCCCGTCCTCAACGAGCAACGCAGGGCGAAGCCCGAGTAGCGGAGTAGGGCGGGGATACAGCGTCCCCAGAAATCTTCGATTTCTGGTGTGCGAACGAGACGCTTCGCGTCTCGTCAACGCCGTCCTCATCTGTCCGTACACTGTTCTGTTACAAGCCCACAGGCCCACGCAATCACAACACTTATGCGCATTAGTGCGCATAATACGTATGTAGTGAGACGGAAGAATATCACCATCCGGGAGGACCAAGCCGAGTGGGTAGAGGAAAACCACCTCAACCTCTCGTCATTCGTCCGCGGCAAACTCGACGAACTAATAGAGGAACGAGAGTAACTGATGTACTACGCCTACAAGTATCGCCTTGAGCCGTCTGACGCCCACCGCGAGGAGTTGGACCGCCACCGAGATATTTGCAGGCAGCTGTACAACCACACGCTCTATCGCCTCAACGAGTACCAAGATGAACACGGCGAACTGCCGTCCATGACCACCCTCCGGTCGGAACTCCCCGACCTCAAGAAGTGGTGGGACGGACTCTCCGACGTGTACTCGAAGGTTCTCCAAACCGTCGTGGAACGACTGTTCGACAACCTCAAAGGCCTCTCCGCGCTCAAGGAGAACGGCTACGGCGTCGGCCAACTCACGTGGAAGCCGCCACGGGAGTTCCGCAGTTTCACGTACAGTCAGTCCGGCTTCAAGCTCGACAAGAAGGCCGGTCGGACTGTGCTGTCACTCTCGAAACTCGCGGACATCCCGATACGGCTCCACCGCGCCATCCCCGACGACGGCACGCTCAAGCAGGTCACGCTCAAGAAAGAACCGACGGGCGAGTGGTTCGCCACCTTCGGCGTCGAACTGGACAGTGAGCCACCCGAACCGCCCGAGGATCCCGAGAAGTGCGTCGGCATCGACGTGGGCATCCTGAAGTACGCTCACGACACCGACGGTCACGCTGTCGAATCGCTCGATCTCACCGACGAACGCGAGCGGTTGGAGCGCGAGCAACGGAAGCTCTCGCGCAAACAGCACGGGTCGAACAACTACGAGAAGCAACGCCAGAGAGTCGCGGCGTGTCACGCCGATCTCCGGCGGAAGCGCCGTGACTTCTTGCACAAGCTCTCGGCGTACTACGCGCGGGAGTACGACCTCGTGGCGGTCGAGGACTTGAACGTGACGGGGATGCTGGAGTCGCCGTCGAACAGCCGTAACACCGCGTCTGCGGCGTAGAGGACGTTCCTCTCGTTGCTCGAATACAAGTGCGAACGCGAGGGGACGCACTTCGTGGCAGTCGAACCAGCGGGGACGACCAAGGAGTGCGCGTCCTGTGGTGTCTCGACGGACAAGCCGTTGTGGGTTCGTGAACACTCCTGTCCCGCCTGCGGGTTTGAGGCGGACAGGGACGCGAACGCGGCGTGGAACATTCGTTCTCGCGGCCTCGAAGATGTAGGAGTGGGATACTCCGAATCAACGCCTGTGGAGACTGCGCTCCCTACGGGAACCACTACGGTTCCTGCAAAGCGCGTCGTCGAAGCAGGAAGTCCTACCCTCAAGGCACGAGCCGCGCCAGCGGCGAGTGAGTAGGGTAGGGTAGGGTAGGGTAGTTCACTAACGAGAAGGCCACTCCGTAATGGCGCGGGAACCATCGGACGACCCCGCCGTAATCAGAACGGGTCCGAGAGGTACTCACTCGGAATCGCGTTGCGCGCGGTCACCAGCGGGTCGACGACCTGACTGATCTCCAGCCCGCCGACGAGGCTGGCGAACATGTAGGCGTCCGTCGCGTCGAAGTCGTGCTCGCGGCCGAGCAGCCGGATCAGGTCCCGGTGCGCCAACTCGCAGGCGCCTTCGAGCGTCTCGGCGCTGGCGACCGTCTTCCACGCGCGCCCCGTGTCGATCAGGGGTCGCTCCAGCGACACGGCGGGGTCGGAGACGACGTCGAGGGTCACGTCCACCTCGGTACGGATCTCCGCGCCCGTACCGCACATCTCGCCGTCGGCCATCGCGGCCTTCGCGTCGCCCATCGCCAGCATCGCGCCCGCCTGGAAGACGGGGAAGTAGATCGTCGACCCGGCCGTCACGTCCGTGGTGTCGAGGTTCCCGCCGTGGTCGTGTGGCACGAGCGTGGTGTACGACTCGTCGGCGGGTGCGACGCCGATGGTGCCGATGACTGGCGCGACGTCCACGTCCAGTCCCCGGAAGTCGATGGTCTCGCCGTCGACCGCCGTGATCCTCGTCCGGGGCTCCTCGACGAGGTCCGACTCGTGGAGGAAGCCGAAGCCGGGGATGGTCGTGACCCGACCGCGGTCCTCGCTCACGCGCACGTCCTCGATGTGGACTGCGAGCACGTCGCCCGGCTCGGCTCCGTCGACCTCGATAGGGCCCGTTGCGCCGTTGACCTCCTCGGGCACTTCGTCGATCACGGTGGCTTCGTCCTGGACCGCGCCGCCGAGGCTGTCGATGGTCTCGACCGTGAGCGAGTCACCGCTCGACGCGGTGAACGCGCCGTCGAGGTCGGGCGTGAACTCGAAGATCAGTCCGTCGTCGTGCGAGACCGTCTCTCGGGTCATCGGTCGGTGCTGACGCCGGCCGAACGTAAAATTGTAGCACCTCGACGGTCCCCGACCTACTCCGGTCGGTCGAGGTCCGGCGCGCGCCCGTCCAACCGAGCGTCGAGGGTCGCGGCGTGCTCGTCGTCCTGCAGGCACGCCCACTGGGCCGCGGTCGCGCGCTCCAGATGCTCGTCCAGCGTCTCGGACCGCACGGTCGCCAGCCGCTTGGTCCGCGCCACGGCCGCCGCCGGAAGGTCGCGGAGGTCGCCCGCGTACTCCCGCGCTCGCTCCACCACCTCGTCGGTCTGCTCGGTCGCCAGCCCGACGTCGACCGCTTCGTCCGCGCCGACGGCCTTCCCCGTGAGCAGGTACTCCTTGGCCTTCGCCTCGCCGACGAGCCGCGGCAGCAACCACGCGCCCCCGTCACCCGAGATCAGGCCGATTG
>Ga0208138_100605_pt1 | contig 13746 bp, 14 predicted proteins | sample AntRauMetaRauer3_FD_184786 | JGI IMG/M metagenome (GOLD analysis project Ga0208138, IMG submission 184786) | Saline lake microbial communities from Rauer Lake, Antarctica, in enrichment culture - Antartic Rauer Lake 3 Metagenome Rauer3 (SPAdes)... ...
AATGGAACCGGGCGGCCTGTTGAGCCTTTGTCTTTACCACCTTGCCAGGCCGTACCTGCGATATCCATGTGTGCCCAATTGTATTTCTTCGTATAGCGCGATAAGAAACAAGCGGCGGTAATGGTACCCGCTTCGCGACCACCAATGTTAGCCATATCTGCAAAAGGGCTGTCCAGCATTGACTGGTACTCATCCCATAGCGGCATACGCCAGGCTTTGTCGCCACTTTGTTGGGCAGCATTTAGAATTTCGTGCGCTAACGGATTATGTTGGCTGAGTACGGCTGAAGCATGGCTGCCTAACGCAATAACACAGGCGCCTGTCAGCGTGGCTAAATCAATCACGGACTCGGGCTCGAAGCGCTCGATATAAGTCAGGGTATCGCACAGCACGAGTCGACCTTCTGCGTCGGTATTCAACACTTCAACTGTTTGACCGCTCATAGTCGTCAGGATATCTCCGGGGCGGTATGCTTTTCCATCTGGCATGTTTTCACAACCGGCCACAGCGCCAATAACGTTTATGGGAAGTTGCAGTTCAGCAAGAGCCTGCATAGCTCCTAAAACGCCAGCAGCACCGCCCATGTCGTATTTCATTTCATCCATATTGGCGGATGGTTTAATGGAAATGCCGCCCGAGTCAAATGTCAGGCCTTTACCGACCAGAACTATTGGGGCCTGGTCATCTGGTGCGCCTTTGTACTGCATTAAAGTTAGTACTGACTCATGCTCTGAACCACGGCCAACGGCTAAGTATGCATTCATACCCAGTTTTTCCATTTCGGCTTCTTCAACCGTGCTAACCGTTAAATTGTCGTAATTTTCAGCCATTAACTTGGCCTGATCGGCTAAATAGCGAGGCGTACAAATATTAGGCGGCATATTCGCTACATTGCGGCAAATATCCATGCCAGTAGCAACGGCCAATGCGTGTTGCACCGCTTGTTCACCCAAAGCCAGCTCTTTACGGCTTGGAACATTAAAGACCAGTTTACGCAACGGGCGTCGAGGTTCTTCTTTTTTACTCTTAAGCTCATTAAAGTTGTACAATGTCGCCCGCGCAGCTTCTACGGCCTGACGAACCTTCCAGTAAGTATCGCGACCTTTAACGTGCAGCTCACTAAGAAAGCAGACGGCTTCCATTGAGCCGGTTTCGTTCAAAGTGTTCATAGTTCGGGCTATAATTTGGCGATACTGGCGCTCATCAAGTTCGCGTTCTTTACCGCAGCCGACCAGTAATACTCGTTCGGCAAGAATATTGGGGACATGATGTAACAGCAGAACCTGACCTGATTTACCTTCAAGGTCTCCGCGGCGCAATAAGTTGCTTAAATAACCATCACTGACTTTGTCTAATTGTTCGGCAACGCCAGACAGACGACGAGGTTCAAACACGCCAACAACGATACAAGCAGAACGTTGTTTTTCCGGATTACCACTTTTGACGCTGAACTCCATGACAGTGCTCCTGTTTCAGGTGGCTTCAATGCCTGCTATAGTTTCACTATAAAGACACTTTGTTGTTAAAATAACAAGTTTACTTAAAAATCACAGCTATTCCAGTAAAAACCTAAGTTATGAGTGAACGCCAGTGCGCATATTCCGCTATTTGATCAGTGAAACATTGAAGTCGCAGCTTGCTGTGCTTTTTATCCTGATGACGATTTTTGTCAGTCAGAAGTTTGTTCGTGTCCTGTCGGATGCATCAGAAGGGGATATTCCCGGCGCAATTATTTTTCAGCTTCTGTCGCTGAACCTCCCTGCATTAGTTTCTCTGATTCTACCTCTTAGTTTGTTTTTGGGTATTTTGCTGGCTCACGGACGTATCTATGCCGACAACGAAATGACGGTTCTGCACGCCTGCGGGGTAAGTGAGTGGTATGTAACCCGGGTGACTTTGGTACTGTCATTAGTTTTAGCTCTGATAACAGCTTCCTTTACTTTATGGTTAGTGCCCTGGTCACTCGATCAGGAACAAAAACTGGAAGACAAAGCTCGTTCAGAAAGTGGCTTAACTGCATTAATGCCAGGACGCTTCCAACAAGCAAGTAACCGCAAAGCGGTCATATTCGTGCAAAGTGTCGGTGATAATGGCGACCTTGAGGAAGTTTTTGTGGCGCAGCATACCCACAGTCAAGGCGAATTACAGTCGGGTAGCGTGGTTATGGCAAAGACCGGTAAAGTAATCAGTGAAACAACGGGATCGCAATGGCTTGAACTGGGTGAGGGAAAACGCTACGCCGGTGACAACGACAGTTATCAGATGATGTCGTTTGACAGCTACCAGCTTCAAATTAAGGAGCAACAGGCCAGTGAGCAATTGCGAAAGCTTGAAGCCTATCCCACTGTGGAATTAATGTCGCAAAGTGAACCTGCAGCGGTTGCTGAATTGCAGTGGCGTATTGCGATTCCTCTGGCTATGCCGTTATTGACGCTTATTGCTGTACCGTTAAGTCGGGTGAACCCTCGTCAGGGTAAGTTTGGACGAATGGCCCCGGCTTTACTCATTTATTTAGGTTACTTCCTATTGCTTATGGCGGCTAAGTCGGCCATACGTGATGGCGTCATTCCGCCAGTTATCGGGTTATGGTGGATACACTTCATATTACTGGTGTTTGGCTTAGTGTTGATAGGTAAAGGCAGACCTGTTGGCTTGAGATTATTGGCAAATCTACGCTTCGGCGCGGCTCGGGGGCAGTGATGTTTAGTATTTTAGATAAGTACATTGGCCTTGCCGTACTAAGAACCTCGCTGTTAAGCCTTGCTGTATTAACCGGTCTGTCGTCTTTAATTCGCTTTGTCGAGCAACTGAAGTCGGTTGGTCGTGGCGACTACAATGTTATGGATGCTGCACTTTTCGTCTTTTATAGCTTACCCAGAGACGTTGAAACCTTCTTCCCAATGGCCGCTTTACTCGGAGGCCTCATTGGAGTCGGTATGTTGGCGAGCAGCTCTGAGCTTGTGGTTATGATGGCGGCGGGGCGTTCTCGCTTGAATATTATTGGTGCGGTAATGAAGTCCGCTATTATTATGATGGTGGCAGTAATGGCGATAGGCGAATGGATAGCACCACCCATGGAGTCTCAGGGGAGAGCCATCCGTTCACAAGCTATTTCAGGTGGCAGTTTGATTTCGGCACAGCAGGGTGTCTGGGCGAAAGACGGTTCTGACTTTATCAACATTGGTGAAGTTGAGGACACCGGGCGTCTGAACGATGTTCTGATTTATGACTTTAATGATAATAGGGAATTGCAACAGGTAACCTACGCCCGAACAGCTAATTTTAGCGGCGATAAATGGCGTATGCAGGATGTGACGGTTACGCAAATGACGGAAAACCGTATGCTACGCGATGAAAAAGCGAGTATGGCCTGGCAATCAAGTTTGACGCCCGATAAGCTCGGAGTTGTGACCATTAAACCTGAATCACTTTCCATTAGCGGGCTAATGGATTATCTGACTTACCTGGAAAGCAACCAACAGTCTGCGGAACGTTATGAACTTGCTTTATGGCGTAAGCTTTTTGCTCCAATAACTGTGGCTGTAATGCTGTTGGTCGCTCTGTCGTTTATCTTTGGACCTCTGCGTTCGACAACGATGGGGGCAAGGGTTTTGTTAGGTGTTATCACCGGCTTCGGATTTCATGTGAGTAATGAGATTTTTGGGCCTCTGGCGCAGGTTTACCAAATTCCGGCTATTTTAGGGGCGTTACTACCGAGTATGTTGTTTGCGGGGATTGCGGTCTACTTCATGCGAGGGCGCACGGCCTGACAACAGACCGACCACACTTAAAGTTCGTTCCAGTAAAAGAGCTGGTTCGCTTCTTTCGAAAGGGTGACAACCTCTGTTCCTGCGGCGTAATCCTGCCAGGCTCGTCTGTTCTTAAAGTCAACAAGAACCCAAAGGTTTCCGAGACCGCCGCAGCAGGTCAGTAAGCGGATGAGTACCTGGCGGTTGGTTAAGCGTGAGCCGTCACGGTTTTGCAGTTTTAGACGCCAGGCGCGCATGCCCAATGTTTGCCCTGAACGTTTCCAGAACCAGCCAAAAAATATTGCAACAACGGTGACGAGATACAAACTATACCATGGCCCCTGAGCCAACCACGCAGCGTGATCCATATTGTCAGGTAAAACCAACCAGTTGAAAGAGGTTAGTAGCGCGGCAAAAAGTAGAGCTAACGCAGATGCCAGCATGATGATTGCTGCAGCAACTAAAAGATCATAAACCCAGACTGCCAGTCGTCTGGTAAAGCCAGCACTGGGAAAGCTGGCGTGTAATTTTTGCGCTTCAGAACTCATGCGTAACTCATTTAAATTAAATGTAGCGGGATCATATCATGAGCTAAGCTGACTGACAGCTATCTCAGTTGTACAAGGAAACAACAGTTAGTCATATTCTGGGGGATTTTCATGAATTATTGCTTGATTAGCGATGGTTGACGGGTATAATCCCGTCCCGTTACTTAATTACGTAACGCATTCACCTTAAATGGCATGGCGCTGTGGTGGAATTGGTAGACACGCCTGATTCAAAATCAGGTTCCTTCTGGGAGTGACGGTTCAAGTCCGTCCAGCGCCACCAAGTTTTCCCCCTAGTAATTCGTATTGAAAAAATGCCAGAAGCGCACAGGCACTTCTGACATGTAACCTATTTCAGTCAATGACCTCATGATGATTTATCGCTGAAATAATCTCAGCAAAAGTTGAGGGCAGGTGATAAACGTTCACTGATTCACCTGTTAACTCCGCTATTCTAAGTGATGACACTACACCACAGATTTCTCCCTCGTTAATCACGAGAAGAAAGTCACGTCCACTGGCTTTGAGAGTCGCCGCAGCGTCTCCTACTTTAGCCTTTGCTAAGCTTTCTAGCTTAACTTGTGGTAATGCGAGAAGAGGTAACATCAACTCTTTTACCGCCAACTCTCTCCACCCAATTTGGTTGACCGTACTTAGTTGGGTCGCTTTGCGTCCGTGAAGTTCGCGAAGCGCCAGTAAACCTGTCATTTCACCATTTTGGTTTTTTATGCAGGCATAACGACGGTTGGCACTCCGGAGTTTCTGTTCGGCGTCGCTGACCAATGTGTTCTCCGTTATTTCCAGAGGAGACACTTTAGTAAAATCGTCAACAACCTGCATGGCGCTATCGTGCCAGCTAATGACTGGCTGATGATCATAGTTGTGGTGTATTGCAATTTTATCGGCTGCAGAAGACCATTGAATTTCTTTAAACTCACTCATGACAAACTCCTTTAAAAATTAGAAAGTACAGAATTCTTAAAGGTGAGCGGGTGGTCCTCTAACGAGATGCCAATTCCATTGGGTAAGTTTCGATTCTGTTATTCTCAAAGAGATTGGAGCAAGCGCAAAAACGTTTTGAAAAACTCTTGAGGCAGAATCGATTGATTTATCGAATTCGGGGTCTTCAGCCTGAACTTCAGAAATTGGCGATGTCAGATCGACAACGAAAACGGTGTCAGAGTGCTGCTGAAACGTTAGTTGGCTTTCGCTGCTAACAGATAAAGCGTAGCTGCATGTACTAAAAGCGATGAGTAATAAACACAACAGTACCTGAGAGCTCCATTTTTGGAGCAAGCTTAATTCAGTTGTTGCTGCTGCGTTTTTTGGCATTTTCTCATCTTAGTAAATGTTTCAGCTATCAAACTAGAGTATATCGAACGATTCGACAACTCATTCTTTATCTATTAGATGATGTATGGGTACGTTTTGTTCAAAATACAAGCGAAGCACTGACATTATCGTTTTCAGCACGTATACTGTCCGCATCGGTCTTCCTTAACCGTGCAACCATACATATATAGGATTCTATGTCAGATAATCAGCAGAACAACAATACGCCAGACTACGAAGTCGAAATTCCAAGCCGCGAACAGTTGTTGGAACTTGTTACTTCCAATAATAAACCTGTTCAGTTTGACGAGTTTATTCGCCATTTCGACCTGGACGATGAACGCCAGGCTGTTGGCTTAAAACGTCGGTTGCGGGCAATGGAGCGAGACGGGCAACTTATATACAGTAAAGCGAATGCTTATGGTCTGCCTGAACGCATGGACTTGATTAAAGGCCGTGTCATTGGTCATAAAGATGGCTTTGGTTTCTGCCAGACTGAAGACGGTGGGAAAGATCTCTTTATTCCGCATCACCAAATGTATTCTGTATTACACGGCGACCGGGTACTCGTTCAGCCTAGTGGCAAAGACAGTCGGGGTCGCACCGAAGGGCGTATTGTACGTGTTACGGAGCCAAGAGACAGTAACATTGTTGGTCGCTATTTCATTGAACACGGTATAGGTATTGTGGTGCCCGACGATGGTCGCATTAGCCAGGATATCCTCATTCCAGACGCGGATAAAAGTGGTGCTCGTCACGGTCAGTTAGTTGTTGTAGAGATAACTCGTCGGCCAAGCCGTCGCACTAGCCCCATAGGCCGGGTGACAGAAGTGCTGGGTGAACATATGGCTCCTGGCATGGAAATTCAGGTGGCTATTCGCGAGCATGATATTCCGACTGAATGGCCATCAGAAGTTGATGAAGAATTAAAAAAATACAGTGAAGAGGTTCCGGCAGAAGCTTATGAAGGACGCAAAGACCTACGTGAGCTTCCGCTTATAACTATCGATGGTGAGGACTCTCGCGACTTTGATGACGCGGTTTGTTGTGTGCCTGAAGACAAAGGTTGGCGTTTATGGGTCGCTATAGCCGATGTTTCCTATTATGTAAGACCTGAAACGGTGCTTGATAACGCAGCAACTGATAGAGGTAATTCGGTTTATTTCCCCAGTAACGTTATTCCTATGTTGCCGGAGAAGCTTTCAAATGGCTTATGTTCACTGAACCCCGATGTCGATCGTCTGTGTATGGTTGCGGAGATGGAGCTGGGGCCTAGAGGGAAGCTAAAATCGACTCAATTCTACCCGGCAGTAATGAAAAGTCATGCTCGCCTGACTTACAACAAAGTTAAGAAGTTGCTTGATGGCGACGAAGAGCTGCAACAACAGTATCAGCATGTGATGGATAACGTTCAGGAGCTTGAACGTCTTTACAATGCGTTAAGTGCTGCACGTAAACGCCGTTCGGCTATTGAATTTGACACGCAGGAAACCCGTTTCATTTTTAATGCTGAGCGTAAAATTGAAAGTATCGAGCCGGTTAAACGTCACGTTGCTCATAAAATCATTGAAGAGTGCATGATCATGGCTAACGTGGCATCCGCTCAGCTTATTGAGTCTGACAAAGAAGTTGGCGCGTTATTCCGTGTGCATGAAACTCCGGCGGATGAACGTCTTAACAACTTCCGCAGTTTTCTTGGTGAGTTGGGTTTGAACCTGGAAGGTGGTGACGAACCCTCTCCAAAAGATTACGCTGCTTTGCTTGAGCAAGTTAAAGACCGCCAGGATCATGAGTTGATTGAAACTATGCTACTGCGCTCTATGCAACAGGCTGTTTATCAGCCAGAGAATAAAGGACACTTTGGGTTAGCGTTAAAATCTTACGCGCACTTTACCTCACCCATCCGTCGTTATCCTGACCTTATATTGCATCGTGCGATAAAAGCGATTTTGCGCAAGAAAAAAGGTGAAGAAAAAGGTTTAGTTGGTGCCTGGGCGTACTCAGAGAAACAACTAGACGAATTGGGTGTCCATACCTCAATGACTGAGCGTCGTGCAGATGACGCCACCCGTCAGGTAGACGAATGGCTGAAATGTGAATTTATGCTTGATCACGTCGGCATGGAATTTGAAGGTATTATTTCCTCAGTCACTAACTTTGGCCTGTTTGTACGCTTGAGTGATTATCAGATTGATGGACTGGTTCACATCAGTAATCTTGATAACGACTATTATCACTTCGACCAACAGAAAGGGATGTTAGTTGGCGAGAACAGCCACAGCGTATTCCGTCTGGGTGATAACGTTAAAGTCAAAGTAAAAGACGTAAACCTCGATGACCGGAAAATTGATTTAACCTTACTGGAAGCGACGAGCCCGGGTGGCAAAAAGCGCAGTATGCCGGCAAAGGGTTCAGGAAAAGGTAAACGTAAAGGTCAGCCGAGAGGCAAGGGTGGTCAACGGAAAAATTCAAACCGCGGTGGCGGTAAAGGACGCAGTAAGTCATGAGCCAAAAAGTGACCGTATTTGGCTTGCACGCGGTGCGGGCTATATTAAAAAACCACCCGGATCGTTTGGTTGAACTCTATGTTTCTAAAGAGCGCCAGGACGATTCTGTACGTGACATTGTAAACCAATGTCATGCGACGGGTGTACGTCCTCAATGGGTGCCCAAACAAGCTTTAGAAAAACGGGCCGAAGGCGGGAACCACCAAGGGGTTGTTGCAACGGTTCAGTCTCCACCCACCTTAACGGAGCAAGATCTTCCAGGGCTATTGGAACAAAGCCAAACTGCAGCATTGTTTCTGGTGCTTGATGGCGTAACTGACCCGCATAATTTAGGAGCCTGTTTGCGTACAGCTGATGCTGCTGGCGTGACTGCTGTTATTGTCCCTAAGGATAAATCGGCACAGATTACTCCAACGGTACGTAAAGTTGCTTCTGGTGCGGCAGAAAACGTGCCTATGGTTGTTGTTACAAACTTAGCGCGGGCTCTGCGCGATATCCAGGAGCTTGGTGTCTGGGTGTATGGTACGGCAGGGGAAGCGACTCAGTCAGTCTATGATGTCGATTACCGCGGACCGGTGGCTTTAGTGATGGGCGCTGAAGGAAAAGGAATGCGCCGTTTGACCCGCGAGACTTGTGACGACTTAGTGTCTATTCCTTTATCTGGCAGTGTTAGCAGTCTAAATGTTTCCGTGGCCAGTGGTGTGTGTCTATTTGAGGTAGTCAGGCAGCGCAATGGATCTTAAACGTCGCCTTTTGCCTATAGCTATTGCTTTAGGCATGGTTGCTGTGCTTTTTGTAAGCTGGACGCCTAACTGGGAATCTCCTACCTGGTTGCGCTCAGAAAAGCCTTACGTTGCTTTTCATTTCGAACTTCAGGATAACGCCGAAAAGTCCGTGGAAAATCTGGCTTTCGATATCAGTAATCGCTTGGAAGTCAGACACGAATGGCACAGGGTCGAAGATAATAGCGCTGAGTGGCAAGTGACTCTGGCGTTTCAGGACCAGCAGGACGCGATACAAATTGACGCCACAGTACGACGTCAGGAAGAGATTGTTGATCATATTGTTGTACGCGGAGAAAGCGCGGTGGCTAATGAGTTAGCCGATCGCATTGTTGCTCTGCTCAGTTCCCGCATTGAAAAAGCCCATAAAAACGCCGATTAATTTGCAATTGGCGTTCATTTTAGTTAGTATCGCGCGGCTTAAATCAGCCATATTTTAATTTTACTGAATGTGTTCCTTGCTTCTATGTTAGTGCGGCTGAGCTAAACTGAGGCTATACGAACCAAAAGGAAACTGTAATGCGTCATTACGAAATCGTATTTATGGTCCACCCGGACCAAAGCGAGCAAGTACCTGGCATGATCGAGCGCTACAGCGAGACGATCAAGCAAGGTGGTGGTCAAATCCATCGTTTAGAAGACTGGGGCCGTCGTCAATTGGCTTACCCAATCAACAAACTGCATAAAGCTCACTATGTTCTGTTGAACATTGAAGCGTCTGCAGAAGTTGTGGAAGAGCTGGAAACTGCATTCCGTTTCAACGATGCAGTATTACGCAACATGATTATGCGTAAGAAAGAATCTATTACTGAGCCTTCACCGCTGACTAAGCCGAAGGAAGATCGTAAAGGTGACAGTGAAGCAGCGTAAGCTTGCTGACCTTCTACAAACCTTATGAACCGACTGCATTTAACCGGAACGCTGAGCAAAGTACCTAAGCTGGAAACCAGCCCTTCAGGTATTGAGCATTTACAGTTAGTGATTGAACATCGGTCTATGCAACCAGAAGCTGGTATGAATCGCCAATCTTATGTGCGTATTCAGGTCGTTTTAAGTGGAGAAGGTTTACAACACTGGTTAGAAAAATTGACGGTTGGTTGTGAAGTTTTGGCAGAAGGTTTTCTGCACCGTCACGAGGATAGCAATGGCTCACCTCGTTTGGTACTTCATGCTCAGCATCTCGAATTGATTTAAGGAGACCATCATGGCTCGTTTTTTTCGTCGCCGTAAATTCTGCCGCTTTAAAGCAGATGGCGTAAAAGAAATTGATTATAAAGATATCGCTACGCTTAAGAACTACATTACTGAAACTGGTAAAATCGTTCCTAGCCGTATTACTGGAACATCCGCTAAGTATCAGCGTCAGTTAGCGCGCGCTATTAAGCGTGCTCGTTATTTGTCACTGCTGCCTTATACTGATTCACATCAGTAAGCTAGCGCCGGTTCGATTACCAAAAGTAGAGGTAGCGAGAAATGAATGTCATTTTGTTAGATAAAATTGCTAACTTGGGAAGCCTTGGCGATCAAGTCAGTGTAAAATCAGGTTATGCACGTAACTTTCTTTTTCCACACGGAAAAGCAGTACCAGCAACTAAAAGCAACGTTGAGCTGTTTGAACAACGTCGCGCTGAGTATGAAGCGAAATTAGCTGATCACTTAGCTGCTGCTGAAACTCGTGCTGAAAAAGTTAATGCTTTAGATACAGTTACTATTGCCTCTAAAGCAGGTGATGAAGGCAAATTATTTGGTTCTATCGGTACTCGTGACATCGCTGATGCAGTAACAGCTGCAGGCGTTGAAGTGAAGAAGAGCGAAGTATTAATGCCGCATGGTACACTGCGTGAAGTTGGTGAGTTCGATATCGAATTACATTTACACGCTGATGTATTTGCAAACATCAAATTGAAAATTGTAGCGGCTGAATAAGTCACTATGGTTTTTCGAAAAAAGCTGCCTTCTGGCAGCTTTTTTTTTTGGAAAATTTTCTTTTGTGTAAACCTTTCCTGTGCAAGTGTCGTCTAAACTAATAAAGCAATTATAAAGTGGTATCTGGGAGATAACCTTGCAACGTGAACCAGCCAGTGATGACGTGCTATTAGCGGCGCAAGGCGACGTGGACGCTTTTCAGCGACTGTATTACCGACATATAAAGCAAGTGTATGGATTAGTACTTAGACTCTGTGCTGATAAAGCGCTAGCAGACGATTTAGTTCAGGAAGTTTTTGTGCAACTCTGGCAGAAATTAGGCTCTTTTCGTGGCGAGTCAAAATTTAGTAGTTGGCTGTATCGGGTAACAACCAATATCTGCCTAACCGAAATGCGTAAGCAAAAACGATGGTTTTCAAGGTTTACCTCTGACAGCAAAGAGATTTCAGAACCAATAAATGAAGGTAACCTTGATGTGAGCCAACTGGATAAACTGATTTTAAAGTTACCGGAACAGACCCGTCAGGTCTTTGTTTTACATGCTTTGCAAGGTGAATCTCATCAACAAATTGCCGACTGGCTGGGAATTGCTCCGGGCACCAGTAAAGCGCAGTTTCATCGGGCTCGTAAACGTTTAGAGGAGTGGTTACAAGATGAGTGATAACAAACAGGCTCAAAACCTTGAAGGCCAACTCGAACAGATTAAAAAGGAGGGTATTGAGCCTCCCCAAGATTTCTGGCCGGTGATCGAGAGCCGACTGAGTCACTCCGAGCCTCTAGCAAAAACCGGGCGTTTTTTTTGGGCTGGTGTGGTAGCCGCAAGTCTTGTTATTACTACCTTCGTGACAGGATGGCAGCTTAGTGTGCCAAGGTCATCAGATTACCCCGTGACCGGATACTATTTATTGGCGGAAAAAATGAATGCAGAGCAACAGGCACAAATACACAGCATGCGTGTTGGTTATGAAACGGCAGGTTACCGTCAGATAAATGGTCATACTGAAGAGAATTTAACTCAGTTGGCTTTTGCCAGAGAAGAAATTACTGAGTCCCTGCGCAGAACACCCGGAGACCCTAACTTATTGGAGTTACTGCGCTGGGTTAATGAACAGGAATTAAAGTTGCTTAGTCAATCTTATACGTTGACCAAGACCCTACAAGAAATCTAACCAGGAGTTAAAAATGAAAAAGATATTAGCCATAGTTGGTTTATCGCTACTTATGTTCGGCTCTGTTTTAGCGGCTCAGGAAAAGGTGGATGAAACGCTGGCCGTTTCACCAGCTGCAAGGGTCTCTATCGATAACATGAGAGGAAAGGTTGAGCTTATAGTAAATGAGAAAGATGAAATTCGGGTTGTAGGAAAACTCGATGAAAAAGCGGAAGACTTTGTTTTTGAACGGAGAGGGACAGGGGTTCACATTAACGTAAAAGTTCCTGAACAAAGAGGCTTTAACTTGTCTTCAGACGACTCTGAAGGTTCAGATCTTAAAATATACCTGCCTTCATCTATGGATATTAGCGTGAATGGCGTCTCTATGGATGTCTTTGCAAGTGAGTTTGATGGCGGCTTGGAAATTCGTTTGGTTAGCGGTGATATAGAGGTTAGTAGTATTAAAGGCCGAGTGCTTTTAAAGACTGTCAGCGGTGATATCGATGCTTCAAAACTTGAAGGAGAGGTTCGCTTCGAAACGGTTAGTGGCGACATTATGGATATTAACAATAGTTCAGAGTCAGCAACCTATCAGTCAGTAAGCGGTGATATTACCAGCCAGTCAGATTCTATTGCAGAACTTACAGTACAGTCGGTTTCAGGCGATATTGATGTTAAAGCAGGTGTACTGCGCAAAGGGAAAGTGACAACAGTCAGTGGCGACGCCATACTGACAGCCGGCTTGCACAGTACTGCTCGCATAGAGTCCAGCTCGGTAAGTGGTGATTTAACCTTCAAATGGATGGGGGACATCCATTCGAACTTTACTATTAAATCTAATGCGGGTGGTGAAATTACCAACCGACTAACTGATGATAAAGCCGATGAAGCAGAGTGGGGGCCATCGTCCAGACTTGAGTTCTCTGTCGGTGATGCAAGTGCGGATGTTTCAGCGACAACCGTTAGCGGTGAAATTACACTCGATAAAAATTAAATACTTCAGTTAAGCCTTGCTGTGCTTTCTAAATAAGAGGGGATTTTGTATAGTAATCCCCTCTTATTATTTCCCTTGGCGAGACAACTTTCCTCATGGCAGAGAAGTCAAAAAAACGCGACGCATCCATAGAAGCTTTAAGATCAGCCCCACATTCAATTGAAGCCGAGCAGTCCGTTCTTGGTGGACTCATGCTGGACAATGATGCTTGGGATAATGTCGCCGGCAGTGTCATCGCAGAAGACTTCTATCACCGCTCGCATCGACTCATTTTCAAAGCAATGCACGAGCTTGCGCAGCGTAGTCAGCCAATGGACTTAGTTACCGTCTCTGAGACCCTGGAAAGCTCTGGTGAATTAGAACAGGTTGGCGGATTCGCATATCTGGGTGAGATCGCAAAGAATACACCAAGTGCTGCTAATATACTGGCCTACGCAAATATTGTCCGCGAGCGAGCGGTATTGCGCGAGATGATAGGCGCAGCCAATGAAATTGCCGAATCCGGCTATGATACACAGGGACGCAACAGCGCAGAGCTTTTAGATTTAGCCGAATCTAAAGTCTTCCAAATAGCAGAGAAACGTGTCAGCTCAAGTGAAGGGCCACAAGGCATTAATCTTATTTTGCAGCGTACGGTTAGCCGTATTGAGCAATTAAGTAAACTTAAAAACAATAATGGCGTAACCGGTGTATCTACCGGCTTTACCGATTTAGATCAGATGACTGCGGGGCTGCAACCCTCCGATTTGGTGATAGT
>Ga0208138_100609_pt1 | contig 13613 bp, 21 predicted proteins | sample AntRauMetaRauer3_FD_184786 | JGI IMG/M metagenome (GOLD analysis project Ga0208138, IMG submission 184786) | Saline lake microbial communities from Rauer Lake, Antarctica, in enrichment culture - Antartic Rauer Lake 3 Metagenome Rauer3 (SPAdes)... ...
AAGTTAAGAAGCTGGTCCTCGTGGATCTCACCGTCTGCTTGTTTGGTTTTAGACACACCTTCAGCAAGCAGACGTTCTAACTAAGCGGCTTTGTGAAGTACTGAATCTTGGTGGTTGGCGTCGGCTTCTTCTACCAGGATCAGTCGTGGTCGATATATCTCTTCGGCCCCGGATACACCGCCCTCGTCATCCTGTGGTTCTATGAACTGGCACAGGCGTTCCGCTTGCGTTGGGTTCTCCGGACGGACCCCGAGATGACTACCGACACGAGGGTCTGATACATGGAACAGCAGACCCACCACGGCCGCTCGTCACGTTCATCCGGGAGGTTATCCAACCATGATAGCATTGGAGCTGATCCGACCCCTGCGTGTACCCACTGGACTGAGATATGACGCTGTACGATTGCATCGCGGACCTCCCGTTGACAATATCGGGTTCGGACCGAACCAGTCGTCGTCGAGAGATGGCAGGCGAGGCGACTCGCGTCACCTCGACGTTCGTCCTGTTGGCGGAAGATGAGTTCGGCGCCGGCGAAGATGTCACCCACGAAGCCGTCGATCATGAGGCGTTGCCAGATACACTGCCGTTCGATTTTGCGGGTGAGTATACGTTCGATGAGTTCTCACAATCGCTCGAAGCCGTCGACCTCTTCCCGACGAAGCCACCCGAGCGCGAAGTCTCGCGGGCGTATCGACGCTGGGCAGTCGAGAGTGCCGCACTCGACCTCGCACTCCAGCAAAACGACACGACACTGGCGTCCCGATTCGGTCGGGAGCGCTCACCGGTTCGATTCGTCGTCAGTACTCCGGTCCCGGATGGGGACACGACTCAAGTCGAAGAGATACTCGCGGTTAACCCCACTTGCGAGTTTGCGTTTAAGCCGACCGATGGGTGGACCACGGACACTCTCGCGAGACTCGCGGAGACCGACGCAGTTCGCGTACTCGATTTGAGCGAACAGTCCGACGGAAATGGAGACTATCAAGCACCGAATCCCCAGCTCTATCGCCGCGTTTTCGAGACGTTTCCCGATGCCATCGTGGTAGATCCTCTCGTCTCCGACGATGTACACGACTTGCTCGCGGCGTACTCAGATCGTCTCTCGTTGGGTGCGTCGGTCCACAGTACAGCCAACCTCCGTAGCACGCCGTTCGAGCCGGACTGGTGTTCCATTACCCCGTCGCGATTCGGAACCGTTCGGTCGCTTCTCGAGACTATCGAGTACTGTGCGGAACGGGACATCAGTATGTACGGCGGTGGCCAGTGCGAACTCTGTGTCGGACGCGGGCATATCCAGCTGCTTGCATCACTGTTCTACCCCGACGCCCCGAACGAAGTCGCGCCGCGAGCGTACAACAAGCCAACGATTAGAGCGGATCTGCACTCAAGCCCCCTGGAGCCACCCGATGCCCCAACCGGGATGGAATGGAAGCAACTCGAATTTGAGTAACGGGCAACGTATCGAAGAGTTCAGCCGTGCGCACGCTGTCTCGCGGTTATCGGGTGAAAGTTAGACAGGTGAGAAAGGTTGTGGCTGCGCGCGCAGCGAAGCGAGCACGGAGCGGTGGGTGGGGCGGTGGGGTCTGGGTCGGTCCGGCACACAGCAAAAAAGAAAGGCGACGCGCTCACCTACTCTTCCCACCACCGACCGCGCTCCGGGAACTCGATCCGGGACCAGCCCGTAATGGCGAGACTGCACCGGCCTTGGTACCAGTTTTTCTTGACCGCTCTGAACCTGACTGTCTGCCCTTCTCGCACCACCGTCTTCCGGCTCTTCTCCCAGACCGTGAATTTCGTACGCCCGCTTTCGTCCTCGATCAGTCCGACTTGCTGAATCGCGCTACTACTGGGAGACCAGAGTTCGATTATCTCGCCTTCGACCGTCACCTCACCGACCGGGATGTCCGGCACATCCGCGATGGGCACGATTGCCCCCGGCGCCGCCTTCAGTTCCTCGAGGGTCTCCAGCACCGCCTTCGTGACGTCCCGACCGCGTTGCACCTTCTCGGCCAACTGCTTCGCGACGACCGCCCTCGACCAGCCGCCTTTCACTTCGTCGCTGATCCGCATCGCCTGCTTGTTCACCTTCGCGAGTTCGTCTTGCGTCAGCTTCTCTCGGGGATCCGTGCGCTCCGTCGGCGCCGGCTCGTCACGGCCACACAGCTCGCTGACGACCTCCCGCGTGCGCTGCTCGCGACCGTCCTGCGTTCCCAGCTCGGCCTGGGCACTGATGCGCTCCAGTTCGGCTTCCCGCGCCTGAATGCGCTCTTCCTGTTCGAGGGTAACACCGTGAATCCGGTCCTCGCTCGTGTCCGCGATCCCGTCCGGGTGGTTCGCATCCACCTTTGCCTGCGTCTCCTGCTCGACCGCCGCCTCAAACTCCGGCGTCTCGTCGACGACCGTGAAACCGTCTTCATCGACCGGCTTAGTGACCGTGGCTGGTTTCTCCGGCCACGGGTTCCAGCACGCACCCGCTTCCGGTCAAATAGTCGCTGACCTTGTCGTGGGCGGTGGCACGGACACTCTCGATATCACGCCGTTTTCAGGTGATCGGTTCGATCACGGCGAAACCGTCACTGAGCGAAGTGTTGTATGAGTAGCGACGTTACAACCTAAGACTCCCAGAAGTTTCGTGGATAGAGCGTCACCCGATCGGTATATCGAGTGAAATCGGAGTCCCATGTCGCGATATGCTGTACGTCTTCTGTCTCTGCTATCCTTGCAAGAACTACCTCTTGAATGCTGATCTCTCGATCATCGAAGGTGAGGAAGTCTTCAACTACGGAGGCATATACTTCTGGAGAGCAGTAATGGACTTCGAATAAATCGCTATCACGGACCCTCTCAAGGCAATTATCGGCTCCATCCGGGTCACTTTTACCGTGGCCTAGGCTCGTAATGGCGATATTCACGGTCTCTCTCGTTGTATGAAACGTTGAAAAGGGGAGTTCGTCTTCCACACGGTTTTCGAGAAAACTGGAGTAATTTTCCATCACTTCTTGTTCCGGATCCAGCCCATCGGGATCCGAGTAAAAAACGCCTCTAGAAAACGCTTGCCCACGAACAGATCGGTACTTGGTGTAGGAATCCCCTCGTTACGCCGTGGCTGCATGAAATCTCCAGGATATGCATTCCGTAGCTCCGCGATCTCAGACATTCGGGCTAACTTACAAGATCCCGCGTAGGGTCCTCATTAGATACTGGCGAGACGGCCTCTCTCGGTAGTGCCTGGTCCCGCTCCCAGTCGAGGAACTCCTCTTTGCTTATTGACTCTCGGAGTATCCAGACCTCTGGAAGCCAGTCTTCATCCATACCGACTTCAACGTCATAATCTGCGGCAGTTTCCTGGAATTGTTCGAATACATCGACGAATTTCTCTTTCGTCTCTTCAACACGTCCCCAGTCGGCCGCACGGTAGAAGTAATCCTCTGGACCATCAATAGTGTGTACCGCGATTAGACGGGTGATCTGCTTCCAGAGGCCTTGATAGTAGAACGTGTCCAGGTGCTGTAACAACCGTTGATATTCTGCGCGCTCTTCTGGCCCCATCTCTTCAATACCACGCTCCGAACACTCCACTAGAACTGTCTCCGCTACATCAGCAAACTCGGAGACGTACGTCTCGAGCCCTCTGAAGATCTGGAAGCGGAGCAGTTCCTGTTTCATATCAGTTGTTCGTTTCTTGAGTTGTCGAACGATCTCATCAGGGAACTCCTCTACGCCGCTATCAGGATCACACGCGTTCGCGCACTGATAGAGGTGGAGATGGATATCGATGTTACAGAGGTATAGCCCCTGAAACGGGCCTTCACGCTGCTCGTAGTACTCCCGAAGCCAGCCGAATGTTTCCTCATCAATAACATCCGTAACAGATGTTGCTGTTGGGAGTGTTGCTGAATCGGATTCTGTGGCAGTATAGTAGTCTCTAACCTGGTTGACAGACGGATACTCCCCATCCTCGTCATAGATCGCGATTTTATCGAGGTTATCGATACCGTCGTCGAGCTTCGGGAGCATATCCCCGTCAGCGTACCACTGAATCGTCACTTCATCTTCTATCCCCTGGTCTCGAATCGCCATCAAAAGGAGCTTTTGCTCAGTAATTGAGTCGACATTGTCCCAGCTATAGCCGTCGATCTCACCGACAGCTTTCTTGAGGCCCTGCTTGAAGGTCGCAATGAGACGGACCTCTGTCGATGGGAACGACATCCTTGGACGAAATATTGGGCTCACAAGTGAAATAACTAATCATCTCTCAGAAGATGCGCTCAAGCAGTTTTATGAGGGCGGTATTCGAGATAGTCCCCCTGGTCAAGATATGAAATTAGTTCGTCGAGAGCGATGGGTGTGTATCCAAGCACATCAGCCGATATATTGATTCGATTATTTTCGACATCTAGAAACGGCCGATGGTGGTGGTTGTGGCCGTGAATACACCACTCTTCAGCTCGCTCAGGGACGGTCGAATACTTGTGACTACATTGAAAGTCGTATCCCCCATACGAGAACTCGTGTGTCTCGACGATCGGTAGAGCCGCATCGGCTAGCTCTGATCGGTTGTACGGGTCATGGTTGCCGCGCAATATGAGTTCAATACCATTCACTGTATATACCCATTCGTAGAATCCCTGTTTATCGACGCCAGAGTGAGTGAGATCGCCGCCGAATAGAACGGCATCAGTCTCGTCGACCATGTCGTTCCAGTTTCGAATAATCGTTTGATTCATTTCGGTGATGCCATCGAAATCACGCTGAGATTCCTCGAGTATCTCTGGGTCGTCAAAATGAGTGTCTGAAATGAGATATTTAGACATCCTCGTATATTTTAGTGCGTTACTGTATGAATGTATCGGCTATTACTGAGAGGCGCTCTCGCGGAATATATTAACAATGTTGTCCCAAGTACTGGTCGCCGGCCGACGTCGTACACGCCATGAGGACGTTCGCACCGATATCGAGCGCGGCGACGTCCTCGTCGAAGCCCGTTTCGTAGATATCTCTAGTTGCCATCGGTAGTTTCTGAGGTGTATTGTCTACACTTCTCATCCCTCTCTGGAGGAGATAAACAGCCGTGGACAGAGCGGCGTGAGGATATTTGTTGGACTACTAGGGGAGGTTTCGGCGACCAACCCGCACGCACTCCCAGCAGGGTAGGTCACCGGACAGCCCGTCACAATCGCACTGCGTTGTGTCTACGGTATCGGGTTGGTCTCCTTGCCGCTCTCCATCCGTTACAACGCCGCTGTCGGTAATAGCTTGTGTCTTCTTCACAATGTCTAGAACTTGTGGCCGAATTGCAACCGCAACTCGATGCTTACACGGACCATCGTACACTGCGTCAGCGAGACACTCACAAGCTGCTGGAATGCCATCAACAATAGTGACGCGGTATTCATGATCTGCTGGATTTTGATGACTCTCGTTACGAACACGGATGTCACCATCTAGAAGAGAAAATTCGAAGGCTTCGTACTGCGCGCGTTTGAGTACACGATTCGTTGGTTCGAGACTGTCGAGTAGGGTTATCGCCATTATGTGTCGCGGCGACTGGTGCGCCGCACCCTTCGGTGCGCAAATAAATTCTCAGTAACTCACAGGTTGATTTGTTGTCAAGGTTGTGGCTGCGCGCGCAGCGACCACCGGGAGTGAGCACGGAGCGGAGGGTGGGGAGGTGGGGTCTGGGTCGGTCCGGCACGTAGCAAAAAAGAAGTATGCGACGACCGGCTACTCCCACCACCGACCGCGCTCGGGGAACATCACGGTGCTCCACCCAGTGACGGCTAGTGAGACGCGTCCTTCGTACCAATTTCTCGCCGCTCCGTGAATGCGAACGCGCTCTCCCTCTTCGATCCACTGGGCATTCGATTTCTCCCAAAGCGTCACCTTCGTTTTTCCACTGTCGTCCGCGATCAGCCCGACCTGAGCGATGGCTGGCGAATCACTATCCCAGAGCACGGTCACACGCCCCTCGATGCTCACCTCTTTGCGATCGACCTCCTCGAGCTTCCCGATGGGAACCACCTGTCCCGCCGCTGTCTGTAACTCCTCGAACACCCCAACAACCGCACTCATCATATCTTTCCCTCCGACGACGGCCGCACCCAACCGCCGGCCAATCGCCGCTGGTGACCAGCCGTCCAACTTCTCCGCCAGCCGCATCGACTGTGTGTTCACCGCCGCTAACTGCTCTTGGGTGAGTTCTACACGAGGATCATCTCGCTCCGGGTCAACCATCGGATTCACGCTTGCCGCCCGCTTCTGGAACTTCACACGCCGGTCAGCACTCCGCTTCGCTGCGATGTCTCTCGTCCGCTTCGCGCGCCCCTCCTGCTGACTGAGCTCCGCCTGAGCACTGATGCGTTCCAGTTCTGCCTCCCGCGCTCGAATGCGCTCTTCCTGTTCGAGGGTCTTTCCGAACATGTGCTCCGGGCCTTCCTCGACGCGCGCGTCTGGGTGGTTGGAATCGACCTTCGCTTGTACTTCCATCTGCACCGTTGCCCGGAACTCCGGCGTCTCATCGACGACCTCGAAGCCATCTTCATCGACTTCCGCTTCGTCCGCCTTTTCGAATCCCTGTTCATCGACCGAAACTACTTGACTGGTAACGTTCTTACTTGACATTGGTCTCACCAAGACCTGAAGGCGCTCACGCGCCCGACACCGCGATGCTCCTACATCGCGGTTCTTCGACGACAACGCCCAACAGAACCATCTACGCGCTCTCGCTCGCGCCTTCGAGCGCCCCTTGGGGCGCGAGCGAGAGCGCGCCAAAGGAAGGTCACTCAACCAGCACCGCGCGCCGACCCCCCCGGAGCAAGCGTCCAGCGGGATATGCCCGCTCGTGTCCGGCCCGATGCGCGGGACCGTGTCCAGGGCGACTGTCGTCGAGAACGCGCGCCACACAGCGGCGCGCGACAGCGCAGGCGGCACAAAGCGCTGGAACGCGAAAGCCCGCAAGGGGCGCAACCGACGGGGATACCCGCTGGCGCCGAGGGCACATGCATTTTAGCCCGGAACGGGCGCGGGCGGTGCGGAGAGCGCCCGCACGCCCGGAATGGTCGGTCGCGAGCGACGCGGAGGGCGGAACGCGGCGAGCGGGGCGTGCCGTAACATAGAACCTGTTCAACCGGGTTCGACGCTCAGTGACACAGCCGCTCTCCTGGTGGACTCAGAAAGGGCGAGGTCGTCTCGGTCACCGGGAGACTCCGTCTCCCGAGCACACGGCGCCAAGCGCCTTGAACGTCTCCCGACCCCACAAGCACCACAGGTACGAGGAGCGCAGTGTGGGTCGCGGGATGCCGAGCGGCCGAGGGCTTTCTATTCGTTCTCGGCCACCGCCTGCCGTCTCGACGGAAGCATTATCCTGTACCGTCACGAACGATTTAGTATGCACCACACACCGCCAGTGCAACAGGTTGACGTGCGGACGATGAGCGCTTGCTCTGTTCTTTCGTAGTTGGTAGCGGCGCCGGCGGGTGTATCGCCTTCTCATCGAGCAGCGACGCCGCTTTCACCGAAACAAATGCAGACCACCGAGTACGAACTCCGCGATCGAATCGACCAGCTCACAAACTACCGTGGCGAGGGCACCGAGCTCATCACCGTGGTGGTCCCGCCAGACAAATCACTCCATGCGGTCCGTGAGCGCATCGACCGCGAATAGGCACAGGCTGCGAACATCAAAGCCGATCAGACACGAACTCACGTCCAGGACGCTCTCGGACGCATCCGACGCCTCCTCCAAGCGTACGAAGAGACACCACCAAGCGGCCTCGTCATCTATGCCGGAGTCGTCGATGGTGAGCTGCAGGACGCCGTCTTCGACGATCTCGACGTCCCCGTCGACGTCTCACTGTACCGCTGTGCAGCCAAATTCGAGATAACTCCCGTCGAGCAGGCGCTCACCCCGTCAGAGGTGTACGGTCTGGTTGTTCTCGAACGGGGCCGTGCCGCCCTCGGTCGCCTCGCCGGCGAACGCATCGTTTCCAGCCGGACCTTCGAGAGCCAAGTGATGGAAAAATCCCGTGCTGGCGGCCAGAGTGCGCAGCGATTCGAACGCGAGCGCGACCGCCAGAAACACGAGTTCTTCGAGCAGGTCGCCGACGCTGCCGAGCAGACGTTCCTCGATGAGCCCACTGTCGATGGCGTCATCCTCGGCGGGACGACGATCACCGTCGACGAGTTCCAGCAGGGTGACTATCTTCACCACGAGTTGCGCGACCGCATACTAGGCGTCTATCCGATTGAGTACGCGACCAAGCAGGGGCTCTCGCAGCTCGTTGAGCGTGCCGAGGACGTACTATCTGATGCCGAGCGCCGACGGGAACGGGAAGCCCTCGATCGGTTCTTCACGGCACTGGGACAGGGTGGAGATGTCGCCTACGGAGCTGATGAAACACGAACTGCCCTCGACTATGGAGCAGTCGACGTCCTTCTCGTTTCTGACGGACGGCCACCAGCGGAGATTCGTGAGCTGGAGGAAGCGACGACCGACCAAGGCGGTGAGTGTCTCGTTGTGTCGACTGACACCGATCGAGGTGCCCAGTTCGATACTGCATTCGGGGGCCTTGGAGCGCTCCTCCGGTTCCGTATTAACTAAGCCGAATTGTTTTGGACGCCATAGCTGTTCTAGCGTCCCGGTGTACCGATCTGGAGGCAGTCATCGGTCGCATGAACAAGCTCGAGCGGCCGTAAACCGGGTGGGTGCGGTGTCGCTCTTGGAGACACGAATCGCTCATACCGATCTCAGCCGTCGTCCTGTGCGTTCAGTTCTGCTAGGAACTGGCCGGCTGCCGTCCCGATACGAATGCCATCTACGTTGCGTATCTCGAGGTCGTGCGTGGCAGTCCGAAAGGGGTAGTGGTCGACGAGGATGCGATGGATAACGGTTCGGACGGGACCGGTCCCGTACCTATCGACGACAGTCGCCATCAGCTCGTCGAGATGCGCGTCCCGGTGCTCCGTCCGGGGATGCTGTGCGCGTTCGAGGACGAGTTCGGCCACGTCGTCAACTGATGCGTGCTCGGGATTTTTGGTTCGTTCACGAACGTCGTAGAGAGCGTCGTTATCGGGCATTCCTGTTCACTTCAAAGTATCCTCCACGGTGTCAGGGCTCTTCGAGCAACGAGCGAGCTCGCTGTACGTAACTGTTCGCGCCTCAGCTACGGGCGTCGCTAATCGCATCGAGGAGCAGCCGCGCATCGGCAGCTGATAGGTGTTCAGTTCGAACGAGAACCGAGAGCAGCGTCGGTGTCGTGACGAGCCGGGTATCAGCGAGTGAGGCGTGGATCAAGCCAAGTTGGTTGAACTCGTCACAGAGAAAAAGCGCAGCCTCAAGATCGTTCGCGAGCGTGACCGCCGCGTTCTCACCGTCATCGAGGGGGAACTCGGCATCGAGGTCGACCGACCGTGTCGTGAATGACTCTGCTTGGTCGAGTATGGCAGACGCGGCGTGTCCATGGACGTCATCGTCGGAGGCGATCTCTTGGAGTTCATCGATCACCGCTGTTGGGATGACGACTTCGTACCGGGAGAGACAGAGTGCGAGTGGATCGGGGTCGTCGTCAGTAACGATCCCGAGACTCACGAGGGCGGAGGCGTCTGCGATACACCGCGGCATCTATGCGTCGGCAACCGCGTCGATGAAGTCCTCGTCCAACTGCTGTTTCAACACGCGGAGGTTTGCCGCCTCCTCGGCGCCGACGAGTGCCTTGAGTTGATCGAAGGTGATCTCGCCGTCGTAATAGGCGGCGGCGATCTCTTGGGTGAGTGCGTCGTCGTGAGCGGCGTCTTGGAGGTACTCCCGAAGCGCGGTCACGAGGACGTCTGTCCGGTCTTCCCCGAGGACTGCGGCAAGTGCGTCGGCGCGGTCGATGAGCCGATTGGGGGCCCGAAACTGCACGCGCTTCTTATCGGTATTCATGATGTGTACATTGTGAGCCAACGCACGTAGCCGTTTTTGTGTGTACATTGTGAGCCACACTTGGGCCGGGCTAGGCAGGTATCAATCGGAGATGTAGCCGATCGACTGGCTCGCCACATCCTCAGTTCGTTCGTCGACGAGAGAGGTCAGATAGTGTTCGACGTCTGCGGCACTATTGAGGGTCGCGAGCGACCACGGGAGGACGTGACTTCGTTCACCAAGTGGGTCACCCTCGTAGTCGCCGTCTTGGAGTGGGAGTGACTCCTCGTGGTAAGTCTTCGTGGAGAGCAGGACTGTGATGAGTTGGGTACCATGGTTCGGGAGTTGAGGCGCTCCGAGAATGAGCATCGGGCGACCTTTCTCCGAGAGCGGGTCACTCGCCCACACAATGTCGCCACGTTCCAAGTCCTCGAACGCAGTCACTGTACTTCTTCCATCTCGTCGGTTTGGAGGTCCTCAAGACGCTCCTCGCCGTACTGTTCGTCTGCAGTCTCGTGGTGTCGGTGGAGCCGGTAGGCCGACAGGAGCCGTTCCTTGTTGTCCGTGATCGCCCAGTACGGGCGCTTGTGTCGCACGAGCTCGCGTTCTTTCAATCGTGAGAGGATTGCACTGACAGCGTCAGTCTCTAACCCGAGTCGCTCGGCGATCGTCGCTGCCTTCCACGCACGGTCGCCGTGCTCGTCGAGGAACAGTACGATCCGCTCGGTGTCATTCCGTTCCTCGAATTCGTCGGCGTCGGCGTTTTCGAACTCGTCGATATCGATGGTGCCGCTCGACATAGACTAGTGTTGGGACTGTTGGAAAATAGTTGTTTGGTATGTTGTTACCGTGGTTGAGTGTTTTCGTGCCTAGAAATGCGGGAGGAGGTCACTCCGCTGGTGTCGAGACGAGATGCTCCTCGAGGTCACGCGTCCAGTACGTTGCGAGCCCCCCTGGACTACAGTGCTCGCACAGTTGCAACGGGCCTTCGAGGTGCCCCAGTTCCACGCGGAAGCGCGTGAGCGCCGCGAGGGCGTCGACGACGAGCCCACAGCCATCGCAGGCGTAGCGATCGTGCTCGTCGGGATCCGGCTCCATCTGGATCGCGCAGTCGACGCAGATAGGGTGGGTGACCCGCTCATCTTCCCCCCAGGTGTGGGCCTCGCCAGTCTCGGTGCTGGGCGGAGCGTCGCAGAATGCACACCCTGTAAGCGTTTGCTGCATTACTCCGCCTCCGCGTCGGCGTCGCGGCCGGCCGTCCAGCCACGGTGGAAGACGGCCAATTGCGTCGTCGAGTCGAAGGTAGTAACACTCGGCTCGTGAACGAGAACGCGATCCTCGGGAACGGGTGTGACGATATTCGCGTCGATGAGGTCGTCGACTAGGCTTCGGGCTGTTGCGTCGTCGACGTCCGCGGTCGCGACGCTCGCGGCGTCACGGTCCTGTGCGAGGAGTTCGGTTTCGAGCTGTTCGTGGTCGGCACTCGTGTCGTCGTGAGGATCGGGACCAGCCATGGTGAATCACGCCGCGCACGCTCTCACGCGCTACACGCCTCCCGGCGCCGATAAACAGCCCAGTCGGAGGGCGTCAGTCCGACCCTGGGTCGCGATACTCGAAAACGGCAACGTCGCGGAGAGACAGGGCGGTGGGCGGGGGTTGAGGGCATGAATTCTGGCAACGTCGTTAACCAACACTGTACCAGGGCTGATCCCGAGTGTTGGTTAAGGGTGTAGGCTATGAAGTCTGGAGTTCCCGAACCGGCTTCACGGTGAACGTGTCCGGCTCGCTGGCTGCTGCTTCTCGTGTGAGTTCCGCTTGTGAGGCTGCCGACCAGGTGAGCTGGGTGACGAGTTCGTCGCGAACGGTCTCTCGAGGAACGGTGGTCCTGTGCCAGCCCAACCGGACGTCGAAGTGCCGCTTCTGGAACTGCTTGCCGACGTCGTCGACGGCGACGTACTGCGTGCGGTTCGTCCCCCGCACCTGGTGGGTGACGACGACTGCTCCCACGTGCTCGTGCGTCAGCTCGATTAGGGCACACTCCACGAGCGAGACGAGCGACGCGTGATCGCGGTCGTTCGGGATCGCCACCTCGAGGTCTGTCCACGGAGCCTCTCCGTCGGAGTTGGTTGCTGCTTGCTGTACCGTCTGCGTTTGGGTCGTACGTTCCGAAGCCATCGTCTATCGGGGGCACGTGATGTACCCCGCCGCCCCCTGGCGGGGGTGACAGACATGCCGCTGCGGTCGCAACGCTACTTGGACCGACCGCCGAATAACCGACCCAACAGTGAGGATGACTCTGACTCACTACTGTTCTCACTCGTAGTAGCGGCGTGCTCGCCCTGGCACTCCTCCTCCTGGCCACGGGTGGCGAGTTCGTCAGTGAGTCGCTTGACCTCCGCTTCGAGAGCGTCGATGCGCTCGGTTTTCTCCGTGAGTGTCGCCTCGAGTTCGTCGACGCGGTCGCTCAAGATCTGGTTCTTTTCGGCGAGATACGCGCGACTCCGCTCCGAGTCAGCAGCGCCGATGTCTGGAGACGATGTGGCGGAGATATCATCTGCGGTATCGTCGCCGGCGTCCGGGTCGTAGAACTCGGAAGTAGTCGCAATTGCTCGTTCGATGGTCTTCTCCCCATATGTCGACCCATCAGCGTAGTGGACCTCGTCCCACTTCTCCCGAAGCAATCCTGACTGGCGAAACAGCTGCTCCATCTGCGTCCGGTCGCCGCCGGTCCAGAACGCCAGCAAACAGCACAGCGCCATATCGGCCTCGGACTGACTGTCGTAGCCGACCGTATTCCCGTTCCAAAGCCGCTCGAACTTCTCGCCGTTCGATGCGTTTCGCGCTTTCTCGAGGAGGTCCTCGTCTTCGAGGTCGACGTCAACGTCGACGCCACCGCCAGATGCTGACTTGTCGTCAGCGTCATCACGCTGCCCGGACTCGGATGCGGTGTCACGCTCGGTGTCCTGGACGTACTCGCGGTGAATTGCTGTAAGCGCGTCCTGTCGACGTGCAACGCGCGTGGGTGTCCGCTCGACGTGCTCGCCAGTGACGGTGAAAAAGCGTGCCGTGTCGTACAGCTCGACGCTCCCACGACGGTTCCGCCCGTCGGGGAGTTCTCCGGTGAGCAGGACGTGATAGCCGGTGCCGGACGGCGATACCTCCGTGTACGAGTCGAGTCGCCCGATGATGTCCAGTGCCGCGTCATCGACGTCGCCGGTTTCGGGATCGCGGCAGTCGTCTATGTCGACGCCGACGATAGGATCGTCGTCAGTAAAGACGAACCCGACGCCATCAGCGTGCTTCGTCTCGGTATACTCGAGTGCTGTCTCGAAACTCGCCCAGGTCTCCGGATCTGTTGATGACGCGAACCCCCCAGCCCCCGGCGTCACCGGAATCTTCGTCGGCTTGCCGTCCCGTTCCGCTTCCCGCCAGCACACCCACTGGTCGCGTTCACGTAGCGTCTCCGGAATCGCCTCCGACTCGTCGATGATTCTCTTACTCATGTTCTTCAAGTACCTCGCATGGCTCTCACCGGCTCTGAGCCAGCACAGACTTCACGCTGCTCTGCGTCTCTATCCAATTCCTTGGTCCCAACGGGGACCCCCTGTTCTATACTAGTTGGTTTTTGCCGTAACAGATCATTCAAATACGCAAAATCCCGGGTTTGAGGCACCCGATACGTGTATACGGCAAAATCTCTCCAGCATGC
>Ga0208138_100610_pt1 | contig 13582 bp, 11 predicted proteins | sample AntRauMetaRauer3_FD_184786 | JGI IMG/M metagenome (GOLD analysis project Ga0208138, IMG submission 184786) | Saline lake microbial communities from Rauer Lake, Antarctica, in enrichment culture - Antartic Rauer Lake 3 Metagenome Rauer3 (SPAdes)... ...
ACGGTGGTCGCATCCGGTGCAAAACTGGAGTCTGACACTGTCTCAGCTGACCATCCACTTCGAGGGCCGACTGGATGCTCACATAGATTTATGAAAACTTGGCTGACACAGAATATTGAACACCCTCAAAAAATATGAATCGACCTTGGGCAAAAGACCTTCAGAAGCCGCAACTTAACGTGGATGTAAAAATTTCCTCATCTCTAGGTGTTAATACGTTAGTGAATTATGATTTTCCGTGGCCTATTAATAAGCATGAGCGAGTGTTAGAGAAGGCAGTGAAATTTTGGATGGCTTATATCCAGTATGATGGTTGTGATCTCAAAAACGTATAACAAGCCCAATAAATTCGTTCCGGCCACAAAAGGTGCGACCTCCACTGGACTAGCTAACGCTCGCCGTTTATCGGATCGTTAGCATTAAAAAGGGAAAATCAATGTATACACGTAAAAATGTAAAATCAGGATTACTTATTAGCGTACTTATTGCCTTAAGTGGTTGTGGGGGTGTGGATAAAGGGGATTTTACTGACCAACAAATATGTATCGCTACCGTTGCAAAAGTTATGGGTAGAAATCCATCGATAATTAAAATTGATTCCATTCAAGGTGATGTCACCTACCTGTCTTATTATCGCCAAGATGATGGTACGGGCTGGGCTTATCGCTGTAAGCTGGAAGGTAATAAGGCAATATGGGCATCCGACATCGGAAGGTGGAGAACCGATCAATATGATTCAAAAATAACTTTTTCGGTATCTGGAAGTAGAGTTAGTATTTCTGAAAAATACTCTGACGGCTCAGGTGGCGTTGAATCATATAGCATTAATCAGTTAGGTGGTTAAGTGCTAGCAAGGCAATCAAACCGAGCGTCAACACTCCGCGAATTTTGTGTTTCTTTCCGCTCACCGTAACACAAAAGACGCTCCGTATTGCCGCCGGCTTATTGGGGCGCAGTGATTTAGTTTATTTTTATTCGCGGTCAGCTAACCACTCAAGGCTACTAATCTTGCTATTTTTTTTCATGCATTTTCATTACTTTACTCAAGATATCCTTTAAGCCTTCCATAGATAGTTGCTCGCCTCTTTTTATAACAGAAGTCGAAATTAAAGCCCCATCTTCATCATAGGAAAGACTAGAGACTGTCGGCTTAAGTAAATTTTTTATCACTTCCAGCTCGTAATCAGAGAGGGGAACCTTATCGTCGAATGTGAGATCCGAGCCATCTTGAAGTTGGTTATTATCCATCTGCGGATAGATAGTCGGAAGTGACTCAACATCTTTGATGATGTTAATTTGGTTTTTGAGACTTCGTAATTCAGCATACATAAGGCTGAATTTGTGCCTCAATGTGATGTCTTGAATTTTTGCTAAATCGTTGTCATCTATCAACCCTAAAGCGGAAGATGAACCGCCTTTCAACTTAGTGTTCGATTTTTGGTTGTGCAAATATTCAGAGTACTCAATCCATGTATCGATCAATTTTCTATAAGGGTTACCACCATCTCGCTTATTGTATACCGTGCGTTTGGTTAACTTTACACCTTCAGAAGATAGATAATTAACAACCGATGCAATAGAAATTACCGCATTTTTTGATAAGTATTCGCACGCTAAGTTGATTCGACTTAGCTTGGATCGGACGTTGACTGATTTAGCCTCACTACTGAGGTCTGTGTAAGTCTTTTCTATTTTACTTTTTAGTATTTGGTGACTTGTCATTGTTCACTCCCAACATCTTGACGGTCGCTGTCTCTTTTTCTGTCAATTCACTTGCACTGATATTGAGGCTTTCTAGTTTTACCGTACCCTTGTGAAGCTGCTCTAATTCAATTTGAGATAGCTTTTCTAATAGGTACGTAGATGAAGCATCTAACGCACTCTTCTTTTCTTCTTCAGTTAATGGCGCGAGACTAAGAGGAACAAGACCGTTGTGTGCATAGATTTGGTCGATAAATGCATTACGCTCCATTTCTACTCGCGCATCTTCGAATTGAGGGTACAGTCGGGAAGCTGAAACTAGAAAGTGCTGAGAGGCAAAACTTGATGCTTCAATAAACTCAGAATAGTACTTAGCTTCTCCCTGAGAAGTTAGCTCTAACCGCTCATGCGGGACGTTGTCTTGCTTTGTGTCAGGTATCTTTTTTACTTCTTCTAATAGATTGTACGATGCATGTGCGCTATCTATTACATCATTCAAGAACTCTGATTTTTCTTCTAATATCGCATCGAGTTGTTTAATTTCGTCAATCAACGTGATCGGAATAAGGTGCTGCTGTTGCTTTTTTACAAACTCGTAACGCTGTTTTGTTTTTAACTTTTTGTCCTCTTTAAATTTATCTAACTCTTTCGACAGGAAGCATATCGACTCAAGCAATTTGTTGGTATGTATCCATAACTCAAACATCCAAGGCTTACCAGTAACAAAATGGCGACACATAGCACAGTTTTTCTTACCGCCTTTAACTGGCCCATACTTCGCTTTTGTCGTCTTAGTTTCCTTTTTGATTAAATCTCCTCCGTCGTGGCATCTGGTTCCCGCGTATGGACAAAGACCGTAATAATTGCCCGAAACAAAAGCAGCATCTACATTTTCAAGTAACTGAATTATGCTGTTGTTGTTATTTGCCGCAAGATACTTTTTTGCGTCCTCGAAAGCTGTATCTTTAAGCCAATTCTGAAGACTCTTTTTTGCATTTGCTTCGATATCCTTTCGTGCTGTGCTTAATGTTTCCGATACTTTACGATCACTATAAATAATATAATGCAAAGTCATTAAAATAGACGAGTGACCCGCAATAATTTTGCTCAAAATCTCAATTGGAACTCCACTTTCGGCCATAGCTGTAAGACCAGCTACCCTGAGGCCGTGGGGCGTATAAATTGCTCGTTCCGGTTGACCCGATTTCGGGTTGAATTTTTCGATAATTTTAATGGGAAACCCATCGGAATTGAGGCGTTTTTCGGCTTCGTATAAGATCTCCAAAAAGAATCGATGAATAACATTTGAGGATATCGGAGATGCTGGGTCGTCCCCATTAGGATTTCTAAATAGATAAAATCTGTCTGGTATTTGCTCAAGAATGGCCTTCGAAGGTATGCCATCATTATGGAGAAATGAGATGTCTATATCTTTATATTTTTTGGGTGTTAGGCAAGGGTTGTATTTTTCTTGAAACGCTCGCAATTCTTGAAAGTAGGATATAAGAACTTCATTGTTCCACGGTATAATATAACCGGAGTCCTCACCAAAACCGACCTTAATATCTGCTGTTTTATTAGTATTAATGTAAAATCCCGCCGCATAACGGTCATTTAGCTTTATCTTAGTTAAGATGCCACGATTTATTCTAGAAAAGCTCCGAGCTTTCCAATAATTAGCCTGTGGGGAGGTATTTTCAACCCAGTTACGGCCTTGATATCGGACAACATCACCTTCACCGGAGTCAAGCATCTGAACTTGTATTTTTCGTACCGGAATCTCTAGCATTACCAACAAGACATATGCAGCAACAGGATTGAAAACCCGAATGTTTTTACCTGTATTGTTATCGAAATAGTCAAAATAGTGACTAGCCAACGACTTTGGAAACGCAAAATTATTTTCGAGAATTATGTCTCGCATCAGAAACAGAATATTGGTAGGTATCACCAATTTATTTGACTGGAAATTTTTCTTTTTAGATGCGCGATGAAGGTCACTATAAAGCTGTGATTCGGTGACTATGGGATAACCCAAGCGGATACTTCCGTCTTCATCGAATTCGCTCATGTAGGTATTAATCACGTACTCGGAGAACCGGAATAAATAAGTCAGATGTTCACGGTATTTTGGATATTGCTGCTTGTATTTTTCAACGAACTCATTATGTCGAGCCTTTGATAGGTACTCTATGGGGCTGGGAATCGGGTCATATCGGTTTTCTAGGTACTTCAGGAAACCATTTAATGCTCTTCTAGTTGTTTTAGTGCTCTTATTTTGAATTTGGTCTATGTATTCTTGAATGAACGAGACCCACTGTAAAGCGGACTCTGAGCTTCCGTGCTTTTTCCTGAAGTCTTCTAAGGAATAGCCTGCCAAAGTCTTTCGGTGGATTTTTGCGTATTCGCTAAAACGTGTCGATGATTCATTATAGTCTAAAATCTTTGCGATACGCCTGAACGCTATTTTAGTGCCCTCAGGTATATCTTTATGGTACGCGTACTTAGGTTCTTTTATTAGGTCTAACGCTTTCTCAAATACGCCGTAGCTTAAGTCATTTAGGCTTTTTAGGTTAAAATATACGCTTAGCCCATGGAATACTCTGCGAATGTTAAGATCTGTTGTACGAATCCCACCCTCTGTCGTGGCAGTTCCATATATATTCAATGGTTTGAAATGTCTATAAGCCTGATTATACAGCGAGTTTCCATCCTCATTAGGATAACTTTTAATGATCAACGTCTTAAATCTATCAGCGCTCAATTTTATCCCCTAAGTCTAAATTTGATTTCAATTTCACGGTATCCATAACTTGTTGAACTCGTTCTTGAGTAGGGAGGTCGTATGCGTTCTGGGACTCAATACTTCCGTGCTTAACGCTTAACTGAATGATTTTTGGTTCAACTCCAGCGTCCTTCAGCTTCCCAATATAAAAGTGTCGTGCAGAATGAGGATGCGTATTGTTATGCCTACCTCGTGGTATGCAGATGCCAAGCTTCTTTTCTACTCTGTTCAGTGCTGAATCAAAAGCATCTCTTAGCGCAGAGGCACTATATGGTTCACCTATGTAGCTTTTACCTGAGTTTCTATCAACACCGCTTGAAACAAATAAAAATGGATGTTGAATTTTGTTGTTCTTGGTTAGCACCTCCATTCGCTTTGGTCTATATTCATTTATGTAATAGTTGTACATCTGGACAAATAGCTCTTCCGCACCTTCATGGATAAAATAAACCAGAGCCTGATTGTTATCATCAAGAGCCAAATTTTTCCATCCTGCCTTCCTTGACTTGCTGTATTCGAGGTTTCTAGGTAGTCGCCCTATTTTTCTTAGGTATTCATTTCTGGTGATGTTTTCACCTGCTATATAGGTTAGTGCATCTGATGGGTGCCTTTGTATTACTTTAAAACCGTAACCATCAACCGGAGCAATATCGTTTATCCATATGTGGAGTGGCTCTGTTTCCCTCAATCCACCAAAGAAGAGCAGCAAACATATCATTTTAGCTGTTATATCTTCTCTATCTTCTAAGTTGATAGCATTCTCATCCTTTATAAAGCCATAATTAAATAATGGAGCGACAAGTTCTTCAGGAAAACGTTTAGGTGCAAGTTGACCTTTATTCGGTGGTGGCTTTAGGAAGTGAGGGTGAAGCTTTGCTTTTCGGTTAAGGCGTTTTGCTAGGTGTTCAGCGTTAACCAGATGGCTTAAGAACGAATGCTTCTTTATTTTATTGGCCACATACAAAAACTTAATTGAAGTGGGTTCTGATTGAGGAATAGTCGAGCTTTTTCTAGATATGAGGTTTTCGTTTATCAAACCGCTTTCCAGTGAATAATCCACGATGTCATTTAACGCCTTGCTTAACCGTTTGACGATGTCAAAACTAGTTGGCGTCCAATAAAGCTTCAGAGGGTCACTAGCATCCTCGTGGTTAATAGTTCCGTTTAAGAGCGAGAGTAAAAATCCTCTTAGAATTTTTCGGTGAATATTGTGTGAATTGAGGTGAGTCGTTATAGAATTGAGCGAACAGCAGTAATCGAAGAAATAGCCAAATGCTCTAGCCCGATATCTCATCCATTGTTGGGATCTTCCTGAGTTGTCAAGGAAGTACTCTATTAGCACCTGAACTCTCGTAACTTTATCCCCGTTTTTTAAATAAACAACAGGGATCGTGATGTTGCCGCCAGAGATGGCTATTCTCTGTTTCACTACGACGTGGTATTTAGGGTGTGGATGAGTCATCTTGGCTGTATACTTTCTAAACGATAAATAAAGGTAACACTAGGGTAGGCTGTAATACAAGAAATAAAAGTTTAAAAAAATTATTGCAATGATCATCTAAGGCTTTATAATGCGCTTCATCGTTTGGTAGGGCGGTAACGTTTGGTAAATACAAAGTACCTGCAATACGAGCAACGGCCTTCTAAGCCGTCGGTCGCAGGTTCGAATCCTGCCGGGTGCGCCAGAACGCGCCAAAGAAATCACTCAGTGGTGGGTGTAGCTCAGTTGGTAGAGCCCCGGATTGTGATTCCGGTTGTCGTGGGTTCAAGTCCCATCATCCACCCCATTTCTTTATAGTAAAATTTCCTGTTTGTCGGCGATTAGCGCAGTTTGGTAGCGCACTTGGTTTGGGTCCAAGGGGTCGCAGGTTCAAATCCTGCATCGCCGACCATTACAGCTTCTAACCTTTTTCTTTTCCGCCAGTACTGCTACATTTAAGTTATATACTATCAAAACTTTTATTGTTAACCCGTGGCTGGAGTTATTTTTATGGACTTTAAGAAAAGTTTAAAGAATCCCGCTGAAGCGTTTGATTCCCCGCAAGCTGTGTTTGAGCATCCTGATCTTTCAAACGAGCAAAAAATAGAGCTGTTGCAGCAATGGCGTTACGATGAGCTTGAAACGGAAGTTGCCGACCAAGAAAATATGGGGGGCGATAAGCCGGATAAACTGGGCGAAATCAATAATCTACTTCTTGAGCTGGAAGACAAATCTTAAGTATTTTTCTCACCGAATAAAGTGAAGTTTAAAAATTGCCGCTCGGGACTCGACTCCGAGCGGTCTCCTCGCTATAATGCTGCGTCATTTTTAAAGGTCAACGCCGTTGCCGTATCTCATTTTTTATAATGATAAATTGATGCGAGTGACATTCATTGATTGAAACCGAGGTAATGAAGCAATGCAGGTTTCTGTAGAGACAACTCAAGGTTTAGAGCGTCGTGTGACTATTACAGTCCCGGCAGATGCAATTGATAGCGAAGTAACACGCTTATTAAAAGAAGAATATCGCCATCGTCGTGTGAATGGTTTCCGTAAAGGAAAAATTCCGCCAAATGTACTGCAAAAGCTGTTTGGTCGCGAAGCACGTTCACGTGCAGCTTCAAGTGTTATGCAAAGCAAATACTTTGAAGCGGTTATGCAGGAAAAGTTGAACCCTGCTGGTGCACCTGCAATTGAGCCTAAAGTCAATGAACCAGGTAAAGACCTTGAGTTCACTGCAACGTTCGAAGTGTATCCGGAAGTAGAAGTTCAAAATCTGGAAAAAGTGAAAGTCGAGAAGCCGGCTGTTGAAGTTACCGAGAAAGACGTAGACAACATGTTGGAAACGTTGCAAAAGCAGCACGCTGACTGGAAAGAAGTTAAACGTAAATCCAAAAAAGGTGACCGTGTCACTATGGATTTTGTTGGCTCTATCGACGGTGAAGAATTTGAAGGCGGTAAAGCCGAAGATTTCGCTTTAGAATTAGGCGAAGGTCGCATGATTCCGGGCTTTGAAGATCAGATTAAAGGTATTAAAGCGGGTGAAGAAAAGACGATTGAAGTCACTTTCCCGGAAGACTACCACGCTGAAAACCTGAAAGGTAAAGAAGCGCAGTTCGTTGTAACAGCTAAAAAAGTTGAAGCACGTGACTTGCCTGAACTAAATGACGAGTTCGTTGCGTTATTTGGTGTAAAAGAAGGCGGCGTTGAAGCGTTGAAGGAAGAAGTTCGTAAGAATATGGAACGCGAACTGAAAAACGCAGTGAAAGCAAAAGTTAAGGAACAGGTGTTAAAAGGCATTGTTGAAAACAACGATGTTGAATTGCCTAAGTCAATGATCGACCAAGAAATTGATCAACTGCGTAAGCAAGCTGCTCAACGTTTTGGTGGTAATGCTGATCAAATGCCTGAATTGCCAGCTGAATTGTTTGAAGAGCAGGCAAAAGAACGCGTTAAAGTTGGCTTATTATTGGGCGAAGTCATTCGCGGCAATGAGCTTAAAGCTGACGACGAGAAAGTTGATGAGATCATTGCGACAGCAGCTTCTGCTTATGAAGACCCGCAGGAAGTTGTCGAATACTACAAGTCAAACAACGATATGATGCAGCAAGTTCGCAACTTAGCGTTGGAAGAGCAAGCTATCGAATTTGTGTTGGAAAAAGCTTCTGTGAAAGATAAGAAAGCAAGCTTTGACGACATTATGAATCCGAAGCAGCAGTAATCTCTTGTAACGGAGTCCTTGACGGGTCCCGCTACAGCTTGGTTTAATGGCTCGTATGACTTCATACGAGCCATTTTTATTTCAGGAGCTTTATAACACATGTCGAGCGATATTCAGGATCCAATGGCACAGCTAGTCCCTATGGTTGTCGAACAGACGTCAAAAGGGGAACGCTCTTACGACATTTATTCACGCCTGTTAAAAGAGCGTGTGATTTTCTGCTGTGGTCAGGTTGAAGACCATATGGCCAACCTTATTGTGGCTCAGCTATTATTCTTAGAATCAGATAATCCTGATAAAGACATTTACTTGTATATTAACTCGCCAGGAGGTGTAGTTACCGCAGGTATGGCTATTTACGACACAATGCGCTTTATTAAGCCAGACGTTAGTACAGTTTGTATGGGACAAGCGGCCAGCATGGGGGCTTTCCTCTTAGCCGGTGGTGCTCAGGGTAAGCGGTATTGCTTGCCAAATTCCCGGGTTATGATTCACCAGCCACTTGGCGGTTTCCAGGGGCAGGCTTCAGATTTTGAAATTCATGCGAAGCAAATTTTGGATCTGAAAGAGCGCTTAAACCGTATGTTAGCTGAGAATACAGGTCAGGATTACGAGAAAGTGGCTAGAGACACCGATCGCGATCACTTCTTATCAGCAGAAGAGTCAATCGATTACGGTCTGGTTGACGGCATTTTACGCCAGCGTGGCGAAGAGTCCTGAGCGGGCGCTTAAGTAGTAGGAGAAAAGCATGACGGATCAGTCCAAAGGTGACGGTGAAAAGCCGCTTTATTGCACTTTTTGTGGCAAAAGTCAGCACGAAGTTAAGAAGCTCATTGCAGGGCCGTCCGTATTCATTTGCGATGAGTGCGTAGAGTTGTGTAATGACATTCTGAAAGAGGAAATCCACCAACTCTCTCCCGTGCCAGATCAGGAAGAGCTGCCTGTTCCGAAAGCCATCCGTAAGCATTTAGATGATTATGTGATTGGCCAGGACCGCGCAAAAAAAGTGTTATCAGTAGCGGTTTATAATCACTACAAGCGCTTACGCGCCTCAGGAAAAGGCAAAGAAGAAGTTGAATTGGGCAAAAGTAATATTTTGCTGATTGGTCCAACAGGGTCAGGTAAGACTTTCCTTGCTGAGACGATGGCTCGTTATCTGGATGTCCCTTTTACTATGGCTGATGCAACAACATTGACCGAAGCTGGTTATGTTGGTGAAGACGTTGAGAACATTATTCAGAAGCTTCTGCAAAAGTGTGATTACGACGTTGAGAAAGCTGAGCGTGGCATAGTTTATATCGATGAGATTGACAAGATTTCACGCAAGTCAGAGAATCCGTCAATTACTCGTGATGTCAGTGGCGAAGGCGTTCAACAAGCTTTATTGAAATTGATTGAAGGTACCGTTGCTTCGGTACCGCCACAGGGCGGTCGTAAACATCCGCAACAAGAATTTTTGCAGGTTGATACATCGAAGATATTATTTATCTGCGGTGGTGCTTTTGCTGGCTTGAATAAGGTTATTGAGCAACGCTTATCAACCGGGACGGGCATTGGTTTCGGTGCTGAAGTTAAAAGTAAGACGCAAAGTGAAGAGGGAGCTATCATTGCCAAGGTTGAGCCGGAAGACTTGGTTCGTTACGGCTTGATCCCTGAGTTCATTGGTCGGTTACCTGTTGTAGCGACGTTGGATGAACTCGACGAAGAAGCGCTGGTTGAAATTTTGCGTGAACCCAAAAATGCGTTAACGAAACAGTATGCTGCATTATTTGAAATGGAAGACGTTGAGCTTGAGTTTCGCGAAGATGCATTAAGAGCTATAGCGAAAAAGGCGATGAATCGTAAAACAGGCGCCCGAGGTCTGCGTTCAATAGTCGAAGGCGTTTTACTTGGTACTATGTACGAACTACCTTCCATTGAGGGCGTGGTGAAAGTTGTGGTTGATGAGTCGGTGATAGCCGGGGAATCAGACCCTATTTTAATTTACGCGAATCAACAGAAAAATAAGCAGGCTTCGGGTGAATAATTCGAAACTGTATTAAAAGTGTTCAAAAAAGGGCCAATCTGGCCCTTTTTTTCTGTCAAGGATTGAACTTTCAGGTAAAGACCGCATATAACAAAGTAAACCTAGGTCGGGAGAGAATTTAATGAGCGAAGAACGCACCGAACAATTAACGATGCCTGTTCTGCCGTTGCGAGATGTAGTGGTTTACCCGCATATGGTGATTCCGCTATTTGTCGGTCGGGAAAAATCGATTCGATGCTTACAAGCGGCGATGGATGCGGATAAGCAAGTCTTTTTAGCTGCACAGAAAGATGCATCGGTGGATGAACCTACGAATGATGACATTTATCCGGTGGGTACTGTCGCTACGGTTTTACAGTTATTGAAGCTGCCTGATGGTACTGTGAAAGTGTTAGTTGAAGGTAAGCAGCGTGCGCAGCTTGATGAACTTCAGGATGATGAAGAGTACTTTAAGGCCAGTATCCATTATTTGGCGGCAGAAGAGTTACCGGAAAAAGAGGAAGAAGTACTTATTCGTTCGGCTCTGAACCAGTTCGAAGGCTATGTGAAGCTGAACAAAAAGATACCGCCAGAAGTACTTACTTCGTTGTCTGGTATTGAGGATGGTGACCGTCTGGCAGACACAATGGCGGCACATATGCCTTTAAAACTTGCAGAAAAGCAGGCCATTCTTGAAATTACTGATGTGCGTGAGCGCATAGAGCACCTGATGGCATTGATGGAAGGCGAAATTGATATCCTTCAGGTTGAGAAACGTATTCGCAGTCGCGTCAAAAAACAAATGGAAAAGAGCCAGCGTGAGTACTACTTGAATGAGCAAATGAAAGCCATTCAAAAAGAGCTGGGTGAAACGGAAGACGGCGTCGATGAATTCGAACAGTTGCAGAAGAAAATCGACGACGCCCGCATGCCCGCTGAGGCTAAGAAGAAAACAGAAGCTGAGCTTCAAAAATTGAAAATGATGTCGCCCATGTCGGCGGAGGCTACTGTTGTTCGGGGTTATATCGACTGGATGGTGTCTGTTCCGTGGAAAAAGCGCTCGCGTATCAAGAAAGATTTAGCAAATGCAGAGAAGGTACTAGATGCAGACCATTATGGTTTAGAGAAGGTCAAAGAACGCATTATTGAATACTTAGCGGTGCAACAACGAACCACAAAAGTGAAAGGTGCGATTCTTTGTTTAGTAGGGCCTCCTGGTGTTGGTAAAACATCTCTTGGTCAGTCTATAGCAAAAGCAACAGGCCGTGAGTATGTGCGTATGGCACTGGGCGGCGTTCGTGATGAAGCAGAGATACGCGGACACCGCCGTACCTATATTGGCTCCATGCCGGGCAAGCTGATTCAAAAAATGGCAAAAGTGGGCGTGCGTAACCCATTATTCCTGTTAGATGAAATTGATAAAATGTCGGCGGATATGCGCGGCGATCCAGCTTCAGCACTGCTTGAAGTGCTGGATCCAGAGCAAAATATCAACTTTAACGATCATTATCTTGAAGTGGATTACGATCTGTCAGATGTCATGTTTGTTGCGACCTCGAACAGTATGAATATTCCGGCACCTCTGCTAGATAGAATGGAAGTGATTCGCCTGTCCGGTTATACCGAAGATGAAAAGCTGAACATCGCTAAACGTCACTTATTGACGAAGCAGATTGGCCGTAACGGTTTAAAGGAAAAAGAAATTACGGTTCAGGACAGTGCCATTATCGGTATTATTCGTTATTACACCCGTGAAGCCGGTGTGCGTAATCTTGAACGTGAGTTGTCACGACTGTGTCGCAAGGCGGTGAAAGAAATTCTGCTGGACAGCTCGATTAAGCATGTTGAAATTACCGGCGATAATTTAAGTGACTACCTGGGTGTGCAGCGCTTTGATTATGGTAAAGCGGAAGAAGCCAACCAAGTCGGTCAGGTTACTGGCTTAGCATGGACTGAAGTGGGTGGTGACTTGTTAACTATCGAAGCCACAAATGTGGCCGGTAAAGGAAAGACAACCACGACCGGTTCGTTAGGCGATGTGATGCAGGAGTCTATTCAAACCGCACTGACAGTGGTTCGCAGTCGGGCCGATAAGCTGGGTATTGCGGATGACTTCCATGAGAAACGCGATATTCATGTTCATGTTCCTGAAGGCGCCACGCCAAAAGATGGACCAAGTGCCGGTATTGCAATGGTTACGGCAATGGTTTCATCGTTAACGGGTAAACCGGTACGCTCTGATGTGGCTATGACCGGGGAAATTACGTTGCGGGGTGAAGTATTGGCTATTGGTGGCTTAAAAGAAAAGCTATTGGCGGCTCATCGCGGTGGAATTAAGCATGTATTAATTCCCAAAGAGAATGAACGCGATTTAAAAGAAATAGCCGATAATGTTAAAGAAGACTTAGTAATTCAACCGGTGAAATGGATTGATGAAGTATTAGATGTGGCTTTGGTTAAAGATTAATCAGTAATTTAATACTAAAGTCATATTCCAACGCTAGAATGCGGTCTGCGGATGAGAAATCATGCTTCAGACCGCATTTTTTCGTTAAAAAGTGAGTAAAAAGGGTTTTCAATCGAAACGACTGTGGTAGCCTAGAGTTTAAAGCTGATTCAAATGTATGACATAAGAACAGCTGGATAGGAAAGCCATTTGTACATAATGGTGCCTGAACAATTAAATCAAGCTTGATATAACCGTTTTGGCCCATTTAAATCCGAATGGAACCACGGAAACTTGATAATAACAATCTAAGGGGATGATACTGTGAACAAGTCTCAGCTTATTGACAAAATCGCGGCAGGTGCAGATATTTCTAAGGCTGCTGCTGGTCGTGCTCTGGACTCAATGATCGATGCAGTAACTGATGCTCTAAAAAAAGATGACCAAGTCGCATTAGTTGGCTTCGGTACGTTTAGCGTACGTGAGCGTTCTGCTCGTACTGGTCGTAACCCTCAAACGGGTGAGACTATCCAGATCGCTGCTGCTAAAGTACCTTCTTTTAAAGCAGGTAAAGCACTGAAAGACGCAGTAAATTAATTAAAGCGCATTAGCGCTTTTTTTAAAGAATAATAATAGTAGCCCGAGGTTTATAAAACCTCGGGTTATTTTTTTGTATGAATGGTGAGTTTTAAGACGAATCACCTTATAATGTGACGTCGTTTATTCAGGTTAAATAAGGAAAGCCTTATTATGTTAGAGCGGATTCGGGAAGGCTCGCAGAGTTTTACTGCTAAGGCCATTCTTGTGTTAATCATTCTAACTTTTGCATTGGCAGGTGTTGGCGGTTATATCACCGGCGACACAGAAGATGCTGTTGCAAAAGTTAATGGAGAAGAAATTCCTCGTAGTGACTACGATCGTGCTTATGAAAACGAACGTAGCCG
>Ga0208138_100613_pt1 | contig 13536 bp, 12 predicted proteins | sample AntRauMetaRauer3_FD_184786 | JGI IMG/M metagenome (GOLD analysis project Ga0208138, IMG submission 184786) | Saline lake microbial communities from Rauer Lake, Antarctica, in enrichment culture - Antartic Rauer Lake 3 Metagenome Rauer3 (SPAdes)... ...
TCCTCGTCAAGGCGGTTGACGAGAAAGTTAAGAAGCTGGTCCTCGTGGATCTCACCGTCTGCTTGTTTGGTTTTAGACACACCTTCAGCAAGCAGACGTTCTAACTAAGCGGCTTTGTGAAGTACTGATACTGCTTATATTTACGATTGGATTCGGTAATCTTGTCTACTTGCTCTATTCGTGGGCCACAGCCGATACGGTGGAAATCAACCTCAAATAAGTAGATGCAGTGGGGGTAGAATCTGTCCTATTAAGAACGATACCACTGTTAAGAATAGAGATCTCCGCTTCCACTTATTAACATCAGATTGTGTTACAATCGGATCTCCGTCCACAGAGGGTGGATCACCTAATTCTAGTGCCATAATACAGATCGCTTACTGCCAGCGAAATAACTCTAACCCCTGATCTATCGGATGGTGACACTTATTTTGAGTACTACAGGCTGGCTCTAAGGCTAACATAGGAGATGTTCAGAATGCTTCTACCCTCAGTATTCAACCGGCCAAACTAAAGCGCCATTTGGAGGGTTTTGCGCAAAGAATTGATCTGGGTGATAAGCTAAGGAACTAAATTCAATGTTCTTTTCTTTTTCAAAATTGTACGACCTTGAGACAGTATCACCTGGGAACAACTCATCAAAGGCACCAAACTGTTGCACTGGATCTTTCTCCGGATCAGTGGGATACAACTGAAAACCACCTTCATCAATCCCTCCGTCTGTATCATTCTCTAATGTGTATTCAATCGCATATTCATAACTCCCCTCCTTTTCATTAACCTCGAAGCTTTCGAGAGTTACAATTAGCCCACCCGCTCCCTCATATGCTTCACCAATTTCGTTCCATTCGCGGATAACATCAAAGCTCACAGAGTGATCTGCTACGGATACACCGAACGTTCCAACCAATTCACGCTTTATCGAAATTGAGACAGTAGCAGATTCACCGGGTGGAACTGTTACCTGTTTAGTCACTGTTTCCGCCTCAGTAACCTCTTCAAACGTTGTATCTCCCACTTTTTGTTCATCCACTGTTCTCCCATCAATATCGAATTCAACTTGCTCCGTTCCTTCTGTTTCACCTATATTTTGCACGGTTGCGGTCACCGTGACAGATCCATCGGGTGAAACTTCTTCTGGCTGAACCACCAAGTCTATTATTTCAAATTTAGCCGGTTCCGATTCTTCGGTAGTTACCTCTTCGTCTGATTCTTCCCCTTCCGTTTTATTTTCTTGCTCTTCTTCTTCTTCTGGTAGTTCCTCTTGATCTCCAATACAACCGACTGTTAGTAACATACCACCAGTTGCGACCAATACAGTTCGTCGTTGCATAGTCACTTTTTACAGTGATAATATAAATCAGTTGTCTACAGGTCAGAAGAATATAGATATCACGTTATGAACCCGAAAACGATATTAGGTGAAGCACTGTCACCCATGACACCATACCCAAACAGTCACTGCAATGATTCCCTTCTTTTGTGGTGTCTATGTGCTCCTCTCTGTAAGCACCAGTACATCTGGTTGATCTCAGGCACATATTGACCAAATCAAACTGTATCTAAGGGGTCAGAAATCACAGAAACAATAATATGTCTTGATCGTGATAAGCAATCACTGAACCATGGAATACACCAAAACCTCTACTGACGCCGACGATGAGCTCTCTCGGGCCGAGGAGTTCGCAGACCGGTTCATCGACGAACACAGTGATCTATTCGATAAACTCGCTAACGAATAGTTCGAGAGGTTCTCTGAGTTCATTAATTCAATCTCTTTGACTTAGCTTCGATGAGATTTCGTGGATTGAGATTCCCCTATAGTACCGTTCAGTTCCGTTTAGAACATCTTACTAATCGTTATCAAGAGTAAGGCTGGTATGTCCGAGCCTTTGTCTTCCCATTGGCAAAAACGAGATTGTACTGTTCCAGTTTCGAGAGATGGTTTCGCATTGTTCGACGGGTCTTCGGATCGTCGACTGCCTCACAGTAGGCATCGTAGAGGTCGCCCGCCCCGATCTCGCCTTCCTTCTTTATCGTCTCGTAGAGGACCTGCTGATGCTCGGTGAGTTTGTCGGTCGTCTTCTGTCTGATTTCCGATTTCGTTTCCGGAACTACGCGCTCGATTACGTCGACAGTTATTCCGTCGTCGCCGTTCTGCCGTGCTACTCGTGCGGCGTTTCGGAAGATCCCGATAGCTATCCGTGCATCACCAGCTGCATAATCCGCGATTGTTTCCAGGTGTTGCTCATCGACAGCACCCGGTTCAAGTCCCCATCGAGCGCGATCTTCAAGAATCGTCACTAACTCTCGAATGTCGTACTGTCCGAATCGGATGCGGGCACAGGACTCCAGTCGACTGTTGAGCCGTCCATCAAGCGTGCTGAACACGTCTTCCTCCCGGTTGGCAATGAGGATCATCGTGAGGTCGCGCATCCGATAGAGATCGTACAACAGGCTCTTGTCCTGTAGCTGGTCGACTTCGTCGAGGATGACAACGTAGGGTGGACCATCGTATGCCCGTAGGCGCTCCAAGAGCTCGTCCTTTGGCGTCGACTGCCGATGGATATCGAACGTACTCTCGATCCCGTCTAAGAGCCTGTAGAGCGTCTTGAATCGGGTGTGGTCTTCCCAACAGTTCACGTATTGGTAATTGAGGTCGACAACGTTCTCTCGGAGTTGTTCGATCGTGAACTGGGCGATACAGGTCTTCCCGGCTCCCGATGGCCCATATAGGAGGGAGTTGGTCGCCCGCTCGCCGTCGACTATCGGGCGCAAGGTATCGGAAAGGTGGCTCACCTCCGCCGATCTGTGCTTCACGTCGTTGGGGACAAATTCGGGCTGTAGTACCCGTGCGTCCGTAATCATGGATTCTGATACGTCCTTTTTACAAATAAACGGAAGGGGGTTGTTTCCGAATCTTCCGAAACAGGAATTTGATCGTCATGGCAGTGGGGTGATTAGGAGTGAGTTATCCGAATAACCCAGTTAATCCAAGGTAAAATATTAGTACAGTAGTTTGGTAGATACACCGTGTGGGAATACGGATGAACTACAATATCGACGCTAACACCGAACTGATCGAAAAAGGCTCACACCACTCGGAGTCAGATCTTGCTCGCAAAGTCGATCAACTGGCAGAAAAGATATTCGCCGAAGAGTATGTTGGGTTCAGAGTGGGGTCTGTGATCAAACACTTCCTCGAAAAAGCTCAACAGAAAGATATGTCGCTCACTGTCTTGGATCTGTATCATTGTCTGTCTGAAAATGAGGATGCGAAAGTCGAACTTCCAGCTGAGACAAACATAGATCGGAAACACATCGACCCGGTGCTTCGTAGGTTAGTGCCTGTAATCGGAAACTGAACACTACTGAATTTACTGCGTCGACTCTTGGACCTGTTCGACCTCTACCTCGGCCAACTGCTCGTACTTCTCAAGCACCAGCTGGAAGTAGTCTTCATCCATGAGCCGGGGGCTCTGTACTCGGTGGAAGTCACCCAGTACGAAGGCCGTCTGCTCGTGATTGAGGCCATAGGCGTGGAAGGCCGCTGCATCGAGTTCAGCCTGTACCCGTCGACGCTCGGTAACGTCGACAACGGGCTCGATCCCGTCCAGTCGATCTCGCATTTCTGCAAATTCGTCTCCATAGCAGTTGAGCCGAGCAGATCGTCGCCAAATGTACTCAAACCATTCATCACCTTTGGTGAGTCGGGGTGCTTGTGACTCCTTCAATTTATAGAATACAACAGTCGAATCTATTTTAGTCCTCATCAGAAAGTCGAACGGAAGACTGTTTAGTAATCCAGTGGCGACAAACAGTTCTTCATCGCTATAAATGCGTTTGTAGGCACTGTGTAGCGTGTCTTCAGAGAGGTCCTTCTCGCTCGGTTCAATACTGTAAGGACGTAGTTGTGGGGCTTTGTCGTGACAGACGACACCTTTCGGAATGACAGTCGAAATCATGGTTCGTTCGTCCGTCGACCTCGCAATATCTCGGTATACGATACGGTACTCTGTACAGTCAAGAAGAACGTCCTCGTCAGAGAGTTCTTTGCTTCGTCGTTTTTCAAGCAGGTCGTTTACAAACCCAACTTGCGAACCAGTGCCGTCGAAGGCATCATACACCGCACGTTTCAGTTTCCGCAAATTCTTTCCACGTATTCGTTTCTTCGCGCTTAGTTCAGGATCTTTGTCTTCATCTACACTCCAGAATTTCGGTGACTCAACACCGAAATAGGCGTCACTATATGCAAATTGGAATATATTACTTCCTCCGAGAACAGGATAATCGCCTTCCTCCTCATCCTCTACAAACCGGTCGACATCGTTACCTCGATCCAACTCTCTGTAAGGTTCTACGTACCACGATGACCCAATTTCCTCTGAAATTGGTGGGTGTTGCAGGATTGTGTCGAGAACGTCAACTTCTTGCTGGGACTGAAGATATGGGAATATCGCGGCTTCTGGGGAATAATTGCGTAGAACACGCCGGGAGAGCGACAGGGCTTGATCCTCAAAATTCTGAAGTATATCTACATCAGTCTGTTTGAAGATCCCTCTTACATCGGTTGTTTCCCCTTGATTCTCAAAAGTCACCACTCCAAAATTGTATCTATTATCAATATCAGAGAATATTCCATTATTCTCAAACGTGACTAGCGAATCGATGCTCGTTTCATCAAGAAGGTGTAGTCGGAGATCCTTGGTCGACAGGCCATTAAAAATCGCACCTGGAAGAATTTGTGCGAGATACCCGTCGTCTCTTGCTATCTGAAAAACACGCTCCAAAAACAGTGCAGAAAGATCGCTCTCAGTTGCTGCCGTTCTTCCTGCTACCTTCGGTTGCTGGAGTTCATAGGAGTCACTATTTTTAAAGTAAGTAGCAAAGATTTCAGTTTCTCGTTTGTATTCCTCCCATCCTTCCGCGATCTCTGGATCAGTCAGTAATTCTTCTTGTCGTTCCTGTTTTTCATCCGGCATCAGCGTTCTGAACGCCGAATCAAACCGTGAGAAGTAGTCATCTCGACGTGGTGATAATCTATCCCACGGCGGATTTCCTACAATCACGTCGAAACCACCATCAGAGTAGACTTCTGCGTACTCAAGCACCCAGTGGAATGGATCAAATGTTTCGACCTTTTCGGGCGTGATATCGTCGACACCTGCCGCCACGAATTCGTCTTTCACATCATCGACCAGCTCATCTCTTGCATTTTCGAGTAGACGATTGGCCTCTTTTCGGTGTTGTTCGGCCTGCTCGCTCTCAATCGCCTCTTCGTAGGCTGTGATCTCGTCGATGATGTTCTCGTAGCGTGTCCTGACCGTATCCTCGTTGAAGCTATCGAGCGTGTAACCGTCGCCGTCTTCGGTCGTCTCTGGGAACCCCGTGTACCCGATCAGGCTGTTGCCCTGTCGGAGATTGAACGCGATGTTAGGTAGGGCCAACTCCTCTTGATCCATCGACTCTAGATCCTCTTGTTGCAGTTCAGCGATCACCGACAGCCAACACCGGAGCTTGGCGATCTCGACGGCCGGGCCGACGATGTCGACGCCGTATATGTTGTGCTGGACAGTCGTCTTCTTGAGTGCCTGTTCGTGCGGGTACGAATCGGTATGTGCCCACAACGCTCGTCGAACGCCGACGATCTCCTCCAACACTGAGGTTAGAAAGTGCCCACTCCCACAGGCGGGGTCGACCACCCGAAAGTTGTCGACCTCACCGAGTAATGTGGTAATCAGGTCCATCGACGCCGGGAGCGATTCGATCAACTCGTAGACGGTATCGTAGTTCTCCAACTCGGCTTCAGGCCATCCGCGTTCCTCAATTACCACCTGTTTGAGTCGGTCGAATAGAGCCGGTCGAACCGTTCGCTCTGCACTGAACCGGGTAATCTCCTTCGGCGTGTAGTAGGCTCCGAGTTCCTTGTTCTGGTCGGCGTTGTCTGCTGTAATGTAGTTGATCGTCTTCTCGAAGACGTTACCCAGCACGCTCGGATCGAGGTCGGTCACTGATCCATCCGTGGAGAAGCTGTAGCTTTCAAGTAATTCAAGAATCGACCTGAGAATACTATTCCGAACGTCAAAATCGGCCTCCTTGAACTGCTCACGGTCGTCACTGCCGTCGTGTTGTATCGACGGCCGGAACAACCCACCATTCAGGTACGGAATATCAGCGAACAGCTCGATATCCTGTATCTGTGGCGAGCGTTTGTCCGGGCGTTTGTTGAGTACGTCGTAGAACAACGGCTGAATGAACTGCTGGTAGAGAGAATCCGTGTAAAGGCCGTCCTCATACGTGTCAAGGATGCTCTGTAGGAGGTCCGGACGGACAATTCCCTTGTCCTCAAGGAATTTGATGAAGATAAGCCGGTTCATCATCTCGACCGAAAACAGCCGCGTGTCGTCGGCGGTTGCTCCCTCCGGTGCGATCACGCCGTCGTGGGTGAGCGATCTGGGCGTCTCCTCGGACTCGTTGACAATCCCGAAGACGTACCGGATATAGTCGTCGTAAAACTCGTCGGTGATCTCCTCCTGTTTCTGCTTGATGACCTGCCGGGCCTCACCTGCAATCGACCGGAAGTTAGCAAACTCGAAGGTCCGTAGCAGCGTGTCAACTCGTTCAAGATCGGCATCGAAAACAGCCTCCTCGAGCGGCTCTCGCGGGCCAACTTGGTTCTCAAATAGAGCGACAAACACTGGCTGTAGATCGACCTCCTCAATGACGTTGTGGGTGTAGGAATCCGGGTCGTACCGAATGAACATCCAGCGAAGTCCGTCCGTGGCGAAGCCAAAGTCGGACTCAAACTCTCGCTGACTGAGCCAGCTGCGAACCTGTCCCGCACCGTGCTTTCGAGAATCGAGGTCTTTGTTGATCGGCTCGGCCTCGATCAATAGACGGGTAGAGTCGATATCGTCGTAGTCGCGTAGCGAGATCGTGTAGTCGGCCACCTCCGTCCGGCCACCTGAGAGGCCACCCGCCTCCGTGTCGTAGTCGTAGCCGAGTTTGTCCAACAGCGGCTCGATGACGGCACTTTGAGTGAACGGTTCCGGTTGTAACCCGTCACGGGTCATGCTACTTTTCAAGACGTAAGAGCCGCCACCGCCGCTCCGTAGCATCCGCTCTACCGTCTCGTCCTTCTTCATCTTCTTACGGAGCGTCGACACGGCGTCGTCGATGATCTGTAGAAGATCCGCCCGTGCGTGATCGTCGACGGTCGTCTCGAATGCCTGCTCGACAAATTCGGTGGCTGAGGTGGCTGATTGAGGGGGCATATATGTGGTGAGTGTTCGGTAACTACTCTACGGAAACCCGCGTTTGCTGATAAGTTCTTGGATAGACCTAACACAGACTGTGAAAAATCGTAATACGTGAGTGGTTACGCTGGTCGACTCGGCTGTCTGTAGGATACAGTGTCGACCAAGCTACCGGGGGCAGGGCAGATCCGATGCTAGGAGGATATTCTAATCACAGAAAACTCCGAAATGAGGTCGTGAACGGTTCGTGTCATTCGTAGCTTGACAAACTACACCAGCTCCGAAATGCGAGAATTATTCCCTGATTCGGATTAGAACGACTATTTCTGGATCACTCGAATCTGATCAAACAGCTTCCAAATATATCTACCAAGTTTGGTTGACCAGTCTGGATTCATCGGGGTAGGATTGATAACATCTATTCCTTCATGAGATACTAACCGCTCGCCCACGCCCCAGTGATGACCTTCTCCTAATACAATACAAGCAGAGTCCACATCCTCGGTATGAGATTGTATTGTACCCGCCATTGCGTCCTCTCGCCGAGTGTTCACAAAATACAGCATTATTATGAACAACACAAGGGTAGTCATGAGGAGTACCAGAGTGGAAATATAGATCGTGCCCAAAAGCGAATAGTATCTTGACGCGAATAGTGGGACTGCAACGAGTGGACCCCAGTTGAGGAATGCCCACTGCAACGGGTTCTCGTAGATAGGGAGTGCAGGATGTACTAGGTCGATCTCTTGAATCTCTGCCCCATGTTCGTTTTTAATCCGTTGCATGATGTCCTTATCACGCCCTTTCGATCCTCCACTGACTATTGAGAGAATTAACCCACCAATAGGGTAAGCTACAAGCACCAGAAACGCGGCTCCAAGTGAGATCAATGGCGCTCGTGGAAACAGGTGGGCGATTTCCCGTATTTGTTCAGTCAGTGTCGCTTCGCCAGCTTCACCGAAGACAACACCCGGCGATTCAAGATGTTGGTTGATAGCGTTAACACGCCCGCTAACCTCGTCGATGTGCGTTCCAGAGGAGATGAATACCTCCATTTATCGGATTAAATACTGAGCTAAAATAAAATTGTACCGGCAGTCCAGATTCTATATCATAAGAAATCTGGTGGTTAGTAGAAATCTATCTCCCGAACTTCTGTGCATTTGAACCCTCTGGAAATCCATATCGCGCCATATGGTTTATTCTCTTTACGGCTTATTCCACTACATTTACCGTGGGTTTAGCAGACTCGTTCGGTCAGCTTAACCCACAAATTGATAAGCAATCCTACTAAACGGCTGAACAACCAGAATATGAGACTCTCAGAATCACCATGCGGGGCAGCGAGCAGGCTTCTCCTCGGAAATCAGCTATCAGGAATTCAGCCCGACGAAACAGCCGGAGCATAACCTAATGAGTCGACCTGAGTCCGATCGTGAAAGCGAGCTCGGAACACAGCAGCCCGCATTCGACGATATCCGGTGGTCGACTTGTTCACTCGAAGATTTCATACAGCTCTACTGGGAGCATGTCGCTCCGTGTCTCGAAGCAGAGGGAATCGATCCTACGACGGAGAAACCAACCCACCAATGGTTCCGTGATCACGGTGTGCGGTCGTTCCTTGCGGCCCTGCGCCGACACCACAACCGGTCTTTCGGGGAGTTTTGGAGCGAGGATCTCGGGCTCGGTGACGACAATGACAGCTACTCTTGGGCGACCTCGGATGAACGAACAGTCGACGCACTCGAACGATTCCTGGATCGTCGACAGTCTCGGTATGGTCTTTCGACGTCTTCTGTCGACACGCTTCGAACGCGGCTGAACCTCTACGTTCGGGCTTACCGGGAGGCAAACGACACGGATGATCTCCTGACCCCGATTCAACGAGATCGAGACGCACCTGCGTACGAGGCTGTTGACGCATGCTATAGCGCATTTGACTGGCTGAACGAGGGAGCCGACCGCGAGTACAGTGCTCAGACCCTCCAACGGGTGCGACGCATCGTCGACGCCTGGTATCAGCATCTGGTCGGTCGACGAATCGCCTCGATGAATCCCGCCAGCGGATTGTATGAAGAATTCAAGTGGGAAACGGAGGACTCGCCGACCCCCTCACTGTCAGCAGATCATATTCGCCAATTGATGCAGGTTGCAACGACCTCACGAGACCAGCTGTTGGTGGTTGCTCTAGCTGGGTGGGGACTCCGAGCAAGCGAGGTCGCAGCACTCCACATTTCGCAGTTCAATCGCGATATTCCCGACGACGACGTCCCCCATATTGCATTCGAGAGCCGTAAGAACGGTCCTGGAGAAGTATCGGTACTATTCGGTCTAGATATTCTGGATTCCCGAATTGATGGACTGGGAGAGAATGAGACGTGGGACGGATACTTGTTCCCTTCATCGCAGGGCGAAACCCCACACGTGACACGAGATACGATTCGAAATTGGTTCCAGAAGCTTGCCTCAGAAGCCGATCTCCCCGACAAGATCCAAGGCGAACGCCCGAGCCCACAGCTCTGTCGACGGTTCTGGTATGATACCTATACGGCAGTCCTCGAAGGTGTCCTCGAAGGTGTCGAAGAAATCGCTGCAGAGCAGGGTAGTAGCGATCCACAGGTCGTTATGCAGAATTACCTCTCCGACTCGCGGTCCCGCCAGTTACGTCGTGAATTCATGCGTGAGCAACTGATGGAAATCTTCAGGGGTGAGGGTTAGATTTCATCTAGGTCGTAGCCCCACTCACGGAGTACCTCTGCAATGAGCTCTGGATTCCGCTGTGCGACGACCATCGAAGCCTCTCGATAATCAGATTTGTACACCTTTTCGCCGAGCAGTTCTTCGAGCGTATCCTGGAGTTCGTCCTCTGCTTCGAGAACACCTTCACGAAGGAAGTAGGGGACCTGTTCGCGACCTTCGTTTACCTTGTCTCGCCGTAACTTGTACGGGATTGAGTCCATCGTCGGTCGCTGAGACTCTTGTTTAGACTTGGTCGACGAGCGTGTACCCTCGGTTTCGTCGTCCAGTTCGGTTGATGATGGATTGGCGTCTTCTTCGCTATCTGTTTGGGGTGTATCTTGCTGCTCAGTAGGTTGTTCGACGTCGTTTTCGGATTCGTCGAGACCGGCATCTCGTGAGCCAGATTTGAGTCCCATTATGCGGTCACCTCTGGGATCTCAAGTCCAGCTTCTTGTTCCAAATGACGAGCCAGCTCGTCAAATTGCTCAAGGGTCTCTGTTTCGTAGTCCCGCTTCCTGCTACGATGCTCCTCAACGTACCTATATGGACTACACTGTTGTTTCCAGCACCCTTCCATCAGCGATCCACGTTCGCCAATAACGACAGGGACTGGGAATCCACTCCCACGAAGATCCTCCAGGATCTCTTGTTGATCACGTGTATCTTTATATCCAATCGGGAGGACCGCAAGCACTCCAACATCAATATCGATACTCTCCTCTAGGCCTTCGACAAGATCATCAAGGCCCTCAATTGATTCCTGTCCTTTTGCAGTTGCTTCAAATGGAATAACGACGTTCCTGACTGCGACTAATGCATTGTACAGAATTGGACCTGCTTTGCCAGCAGAGTCGACGATGACGACGTCATACTTATCCCGGACGTTCGCTTCACTGAGGACTCGGTGGAGTTGGTGGTACATACTGTATGACTCCCCGAAATTCTCAGCCTGATTTTTTTCGTTCAGCAGGAATTCATGAAGGTCCTCAAGCATATTGTGAGATGGTATTAGGTCGATTCCTTCTTCGACCTCGATAGCAAGGTCGTGGAATTCTCCTTTTGGACGCCCCACGAGATGTCGAACTAGGTTGTCGACGCTCGGATCGCCACGGTCGTAGTCAGGACCAAAAAAATAGGTGAGGCTGCCGTTCTGTGTGTCCATGTCGATTGCAAGGACATCATGTCCAGCGCGTGCGTGACTCGCAGCCAGTGTCGCTGCAGTGGTCGTTTTTCCGACCCCTCCAGCCTCTGAGACAGGTGCATAGGTGAGCATTATAGGTAGCAGTAGGAAGCTGTGAATATAAATCTAAGCCAGACATTGTAGCTACATCATCCAGCTATATGATGTAGCTATACATTTTAGCTATACCGTTCAGCTATAGTCAATGACCCCACCCTATATCAAGTGACAACATCATAGTATAGCTATAAAGTATAGTTGAACAGTATAACTATAGTTGAAAGCTGTCTTCTTGAGGATAGGAGGATATCTTCCAGAATACTGGTTGAGCCAGTCGACACGGTTTTATCCGAAATTGACCCTTGGTTTAACCAACAAAACTCGGTACTAGTCATCTGTGTTGGTTAATTTCGAGAGCTTCGATTATCTCCTGAGCAGTCGAACTAATCCGGCCAAGGCGCTCCTGGATCACCTCCGAATCCTCGTTTTCCCACGCTGCCAAGTAGAATGCAGAGCCACTCGTATCCAACTCGAAAACTCGACCCACGATGTACGCGACTGCCTCGGCTTCGACCTCACGTTTCGCTCGCTCGGGTTCATTATCGACATCGAAATGCAAGAGTGCATGAGCGTACTCGTGGACCAAAGTCACGGCGAGATCGGCCTGATTAGCTCTGGCTTTTGCTTCAACAAGGGGCTGAAACGAATGGATACACCGGTACTTGCAGACGCCCATCGCCGCTCCGTACTCCCACTCATCAGCCTCAACAATGCGAACGGTCACCCCGAGATCTTCGGCTACCTCTATGAGTCTCACCACGAGATCGCTACCATCGCCTGTGGCCGCAGTTTCCAGCTCGGGAAGCGGCTCACCTTCGGTCTGAGAGACATCAAAGACGGTTGTAGGTCTGAACCCGACGAGCCCTTTCGACCACTCACCTGGAGGCGTCTCGTCGTACTCACAGTCGATCTGGTCGTGGTAACTAGGTGCATTCTTGCACTTAGGACAGCACTTGGTGATGATCGGAGCCCAGATCCAGATCGCCTGCTCGCCCTTCTGGACGTGCCTCTCGAAATCATTCCGCCAGGTGTGGTAGCCAGCGACTTTCGTTGCTTCGGGACACTGGAGCTTGATCAACAGCGTATTTCGATGCGAGTAGTCATGGAAGCGACTCTGAACATCAAGCCATTCCTGGAACTCATTGCTCTCCTGTGCATCGTCGACGTGGTCGACGAGCTCGTCGATCCAGTGTTCAATCGTACTGTGCATCTCATCGTGTCGGGTGTCGCTCTCCTCGAAGGAAATCGACGTCTCACTCTGTGTAGCCATGATTTTCACCACGACGAGTTCTGCTTCTTTAGAACGCGCCGCACCCCTTGGGGCACGAAAAAATCGTCATAAGTCGCAGTCTTAACCAACAGTATTCGTAGTTACCACTTTTTGTTGGTTAATACCGTGGTCAGAAGGAATCAGTGAGGCACTTCTATTCGACTTCGGCCCTGATCTCGTCAGCTCGTCGCTTGAGTCGGTGGAGAATCAGAACTCGGCGTTTGTTCGCATTTTCGTAGGCGACACACGCCCGCAGCGTCTCCATATCCTTGATCGTCGCAATCCCAGCGTCGACGAGCCGAGTATTCGACGATTCGAGACGCTGCTGTGGGGTGAAGCCACTCGGTTCTGTGGGTTGATCTGCTGAGTTGTTCAATTGAATTCGCCTCCACTCCCTGGTGAGGCGATGAAAAAAAATCAGGTCGACTCGCTACTGGGTTACCTCTGCGGGTTGGATCTGGCGTGTCGACTCAGCAAGGTCGTCGATGTAGGCTCGAAGAGTCTCCATGTCGGTTCGAGCCTCCTCAAGGGTCTTCGCTTTCACCTTCGCTGTAATCTTGTCTTGATCCCGTGTTCCCGTCCCACGAGTGAGTTGCACAGTGAGAGAGACACCGACGTCGCTCCGCTCAACGTACTCTGTGTGGTCTGGCTGGGATTGGGTTATCGTCGATTCCGCTGCATCAGTTCCGGGGGATTTCGAGTTGGACATATGGTTTCAACGAGGCCCTTCAATCGGCCTCGCACCCCTCAGAGGGAGATAAAATTGGCAGGCGGCTCGGTAAGTCGCTCAGAGGTTTCTCCACCATCTTAACCAACAATATTGAGAATGGACAGCTACTGTTGGTTAAGCTTGACCGGTCGACTGTTCTATTCCGGCTGCGGTCCGTAGCGAGGATTACCACATACTCAGTACCTCACAAAGCATCCTCGGCTAGCTGTTTCTGCGGCCTGAGTTCTGTGTCGAAGCGGTTGTACTGACGGTCTCGACGAGAGAATTACGGACGGATCGACGGAGAGCTGTCGCTGTCGGC